>Ga0256405_10006634_pt1 | contig 18300 bp, 5 predicted proteins | sample RumenRJG_02DNA_FD_189096 | JGI IMG/M metagenome (GOLD analysis project Ga0256405, IMG submission 189096) | Bovine rumen microbial communities from Lethbridge, Alberta, Canada - RJG_02 | ecosystem: Host-associated > Mammals > Digestive system > Stomach > Rumen | place: Canada: Alberta | collected... | reverse complement strand
TTTAGGTAGCTCAAGGCTACAAACCTTTTTTCATAATCCCTGGCGACAGGGCATATCACCGCAGGATTTTCCCATCCTGCGGTTTTTTGATGGCTTTTTTCCTATCCACCGAAGGCCCTACTTATCTCCTAGTCTACAGTTCTCCTAGCCTTGCTGTTAGCTCTGTCAGTCCTTCCAGTCTACAGAAGCAGGAGATAGAGGTCCCATCAGGTAGATAGATAATACAGGAATTAATTCCGATTAATTCGCCGTATTTATCGAAGAGAGGTCCACCACTCTCTCCCTGCTTGGTTACCTTATCCGTAACCACATAGGACTCATCAAAAGAACCCCATCTGGAGCTAGCCTGATCAAAGGACCTAGCCTTCACCGGCAGGATGATATCACTCCAGCTGACATCTGGCATACCGAAGCTCTGGATATTCATCACAACCGTGTCATTCTCTGGCAGACGGTCATAGACACTGGAGTCCACAATTACCTCTCTCAAATGTCTCAGATATTCGAAGTCGAAGTAACTGGTTGGCACTGAGAACATAGCCGTATCATGGTTCTCAGACTGGATGGTCTTGATATCTGCCGTATTTATAGTAGCAGGAGTTCCTACAGAGTTCGCCACAATGGTGGTATCTGCAATGGGGAAGCACTCCAGACAGTGTCTGGCTGTTCCGAAGTAGACCTTATCTGCTGTCACCTTATAGACGAATCCCGAGAAGCAGTAGCATGTTGCCGCCCTTGATCCACCCTTGATACCTACAGAGGAACGTTCTGTCGCCAGGGCTGTGGCATCCGTATGATTGCCGTCGGTTTTTCTGGTCTTAAAGTAGCCATGGTCCAGCATCGCCTGTCTCGTCTCTCTTGAATCTGTAAAGCCATAGTCATTGGCTCCACCGAAGTCACCAACTGTGATCTTAAAGCTGGTATGGCCCTTTATTCCCTTCTCATCTGTGGCATAGGCCGTAATGGTATACTCCCCAGACTTATTATAGTTATAGTCCCCTGCATCCACTGTGACAGAATCAGAGACGTCCTTATTGTCCTTATCCTCAGCGAAGACGAATTCACTTGGATCGAAGTCAGAACCTACCTGGATCTTCCGATCCGCTACCATGAGAAAGTGTGGAGACTCCTCTACCTTCACAGAGACTTCCTTCGTCGTCTCATTCCCACTCTCATCGGTGGCTTCCAGAGTCACCTGATACTCCCCCACATCCTCAGGGCTGAAGGCATGCTTCTTAATCTTCAGCTCATTTCCCTTGGCATCTTTGGCACCAGTGACATAGAAGGACTTGATTTCTCCCTTATCAGAGGCCTTACCGATTTCCTTTGCCTGGTAGCTATTCTTATTACCAAATACCGCCTTCTTATCCTTAGCGATGCTTGGGGCTGTCGTATCCTTCACATGGATTGTGTAGGTATATGTGTGATCCAGAGCATAGCCACGGACCCTGTAGTCTCCGATGGTCTTAGTGTCCACCTCAGAGGTGTCCACACTAGCACTCTCTAGATTCTTTTCCCTTCCGATGAAGAAATCATGTGGATCACTGCTAAGCTTCTTAGAGCCTAACTCCACTGTCCGCTCCGTATACTTCTGTGTAACGGTGAAGAAGTAGCGATAGCCCAGATATCCCCACACGGCAACCACCAGAAGCAGTATGATCCGAACAGCTCTCTTCAACCCACGATTCTGTACTCTTTTTCTCATCCGATTCTCCCTTAGGGACTACCCTCTAATGATGTCCCCTGATTCCCTCATAAATGTAGACCAATCCTATCTTTGGTTTTACTCTTTATCATACTCCACTATCGTGGTTTTTCACATACTGATATAAACGTAGCAAAGTCATCCATCCCCAATCAATGGAAACAGCCATCTTCTCTTCATCGTCTATCCCATAGAGCATAAAAAAACCGGCCCACAAAAGTGAGCCGGTTGAACATTCGGGGAGTGCCACGAGATTCGCATCTCGTGGCGGAGTTATGAAAAATTATATTAGCCTGTCAGCTAGTACGATACTTTTATAGCACTCCCAAGCCTCTCGATGCAAGCATTTCTAAGGAGTTTTAATAAAAAGTTTATTTTCACTTTACAGGCTCTTTATTATTGTCTGTTTTTCCACCATTTTATTCACATTTTTACAAGTTATACACAATTATTCTGATAATTTTTCATACAATTCTGGTTTGTCTGGCATTTTGGCATGCCACGACAGGTACCACGAAAGCAAGATTTGTGTCTTACTTTTGCTTTTCCTCCCTGTTTTTTCTCCTTTTTTCTATTTCAATTCCTGCGAAGCCAATGATTCCTGCTAAGAGGATCACAACCAATGGGATGATTGGCTTGTCACCAGTCTTTGGTGCTCCAGGTACTGTGATCTCACGATCTCTGGTCAGTTCCTTCACCTGAGGGATGATCTTATAGTCTGTCTTATTCATAACAGTGATTGGATCATCCACCATGATGAGCTCGCTGCCATTGGTATGGAGCTGCGTCTCCTTTTCACTTGCAGTTAGCTTGCCATCCTTCAGGGTGTAGCAAGTGATGCTGGAGTCATTCTTTCCGATGGAGAAGATGATATTATCTGCAATCGCATATCCATCTGGAGCATTGGTCTCTACCAGTACATAACGAGTCTCAACATTGAGGATTCTCTGTAGATACTGGCATCCCTCTGCTGTGGTCCAGCGGATGACACGCTCTCCGATTCCATCCTTCTTCTTCGGGTCAAAGGTGTAGACATCTAAGGTTGCATTCGGGATGAAGTTACCTTGAGTGTCTAGTTTTGCAACCTTCAGCTTAGATACAAAGTCACCTACACCATTTGCTGTCAGTAAATAGTTATTGCCCAGTGTAGAATCCTTTGGATCAATGAGACCGAATACAGAGAAGCTCTTGGATGTAATCTTGGTCTGTGTTAACTTCTCCTCTCCGTCCTTCTCCTCAGCTGCAATGGAGCCTGTTACCAGACTTACTGTCTTCACGGTGCTCTCTGGATCACCATCATCGATTAAGTGAATCAGCTTCAGATTCTTCAGTTCGATTCCCTTGGTATCCAGACCAACTTCTGGCTGAATGGTGACGTCTACATCACCAAATGCCGGCTCGACTTCCTTACCATCTGCATCGGTAAATGTAATGTCGTAGAAGGCCATGGTATTGAACTGGCCTACATTATTCTCTAAGAGAGTCTCTACTTCTGATAAGCGGTCTCCTGTCAGAGGAGTAACTACCATGGTAGTTCCCTCTGGGAATGCACCCTTGTCAGCGATTGCAACTGCATCCACACCATTACCTGTGTATGCATAGCGGCTCTGTTTCTCATTGGCCTGGATCTCATCTAAGGAGTTCTTCTCCTTGATGATCTCTGTTGTGCGATAGCCCTCTGTCTTATCCTCCATGGTAGTGATATCGCCATAGGTAGTGTCTGGATTACCATCTTCGTCATAGACTGCGATATTACCATTCTCTGTGTACTTCACCTGGAAGTGCTTACCAGCATAAGGGTCTACCTCATGTCCTGCTGGTGCACTAATTTCCTTGAAGTAGTAGATCACACCTGGCTCAATCTTGCCATAGTACATATAACCATTGCTATCAGAGAGCTGTGCCTCTACCAGGACATCATTACCGTCTGCACTATAGCGGTACAGTCCGTAGGTTGCGCCAACCAGCGGATCAAATGGTGCGGACTTAGAACGCTTCTGTACACGGAGAACGATCGGACGGTATACATTCTTAAAGGTATAAAGAGCTGTGCCGTCTTCCTGGGTAATTGGATTACCCTCTGGATCGAATCTCAGTCCTGTAGCAATCGAATTATGCTCATCAAAGGTGATGTGCGGATACTTAGACTGCTCTGCTACCTCGTACATGGTGTAGCCATTTGGATCATAGGTCACATCGTAGAAGCTGATGGAGCCATCGCCACGGTTGGTGGTTGTGAGGTCATGACTAGTGTCATCTCCATCGCTATTTCTATGAAGGACGAAGCGGAACTGGCCATCATTCAGGGCCTGTCCCATGAGATCCTTATAGGCTACTAGGTCTACAGTTCTCTCAAAAGTATTCGTAATTGTTACTGTCTCATCCTTAGCCTGTCCATTCTCATCTGTGAGATCTAAGATCTGCTTATCGTAGGATACCTCGTAGTATGGGCTATCAGAGCGCTCACGTACCTTGTAGGTACCAGGTGTCAGATCCTTAAAGGTATAGGTCCAGGTGTCTGTAGCGCCTGTCAGGACTGCGGAGCGAACCACCTGTTCATTCTGCAGGAGATCAACGGTAATCTGCTGTGGACGAGCATTGGCTGCATTTTGATCATCTGCCCAATTCTTCTGAACGGTGATCTCTGACAGCTTCTCATTATGGAAGGCGATCTCATCCCCTTCTACCTGGCCTGTAGCAACCAGCTTACCAGCTCGATTCTCTACAGTTACGGTTACAGGAATCTCACTGTCATCATACTTGATGCCATTGATGATTCGTCCTGCATTCTCTTCCACGATGGTGTAGGTATGCTCACCTACATCGCTTGCCTCATAGTAGATTGGAGCAAATGTAAACCGACCGGTCGCATCGTTCTTCGCGGTATCAATGACCTGTCCATCGCTGTCTACTAAGTCGAAGCGGAATGCTCCAGGATAGCTTGCAATGTCCCCACCAGCAAGTGTCTTGCTGCCAGTGAAGCGAACTGCTACATTCTGGTAGGTATTGGTGAAGTTATAGGTCTTTGTCTCGCCACTATTAATCAGGTTGCCATCGGCATCCTTTGCGACTACTTCTAGACTTCCGTCTCCCTTGTCAGATACAGTTACGATCTCTGTGTATTCTGTCTTGTCATAGGTGATGCCTGCTGTCTTATCTTGATCAGCTGGGATGACCTCGTGGATTTTATAGGTGTGGGTTCCCACATCCGCTAAGGTGTAGTGGAGAGTTCCAAAGAGGATATCTCCATGATTACCAACGATGGTCTCAGGGTTCAGATGACCAGTGGATACTTCCACACGGTTTTCTTTTCCATCCTCATCTGTAATTACTTCCTCTACCTGGAACTGGTAATCCTCTCCAGGGGTCAGATCTCTACCTGCTACTGTCTTGGTGCCATAGAAGCTATGGTCGCCACTTGCCTCATAGGTATTGATAAAGGCGATGTCAGTTACTGGATTAATGGTCTCTCCATCTGCATCTGTTCCAGAGATGGCACTTGCTGTGAGATTCCCCTGTCCATCATCTGTTACACGGACAACCACCTTGAAGGACTGGCTATTCGCCTGCAGTCCATTCTTAGAGCCATCCTCTGCTGCATCCTGGAATGGATCCTCAGTGATGAGATAGGTGTGGGTTCCGATTTCTGTGATGTCCTTATAACTAATCTTTGTAAAGTCAATTGCTGCTGCCTGACCGTTCTTAGCCTCCTCATTCTTACCAGTTGCTACGATCAGATCTGTACCATCGGCTGCCTTTTTATAGCTTCCATCTGCTTTCTGCTCACGTACGGTGAAGGTGAATTCGCCATCCTTCATATCACGTCCTACAAGGGTCTTACTTCCTGTCAGTGTGATATCACCATTCGCTGCATAGCTATTCTTGAAGCTATAGGTGTCTGCCTTCGTTACATCTACTTTGTTACCAGCTGCATCACGTGTCTCTACAGTTAGGGTTCCATCCCCCTTATCAGAGACAGTTACGATCAGGGTATACTCCCTTGTATCGTAGGTGATACCTGCTATCTTCTCTGCTGCTTCTGGGATTACCTCATGGATCTTATAGGTATGAGTTCCCACATCAGCTAGTGTGTAGTTGATACGATCGAAGACAAGCTCTGCACTCTGTTTATCTGCTGCGATAGACTCCTGTGTTAATTTCGCACTGGATACCTGGCGGCGGTTTACATTGCCCTCTGCATCACGTGTCTCTTCCTCTACTACGAAGCGGAAGTTATCTTGTGTTGTCAGCTGTCTACCCTCTAGTATCTTGATTCCAAGGAGATCTAAGGAACCATATGCTTTGTAATTATTGGTGAATACAATTCCACTTGCAGGAGTAATGGTCTGGCCATTCTGGTCTGTAGCAGAGACTGCCTCTGCCGTCAGAGTACCATCTCTATTATCACTTACCTCTACCTGAACGATATATCTCTGGGTATTGGCCTGCAGGCCATCCTTAGAGCCATCCTCTGCTGCTCCCTGGAATGGATCCTCAGTGATCTCATAGGTATGGGTTCCTACTGCATCCACACTGTCATAAGTAATCGGGTCGAAGGTGATAGCTGCTGCCTGATCCTTACTTGCTGCTGCATTGGATCCTCTTGCAACCACCTTATCGACAGTATTTCCATCGGCATCCTTTACCTTCAGTGGATTTCCCTTGTCATCGGTCTCAGTTACTGTGAAGTGGAACTCATCCGCTTCCATATCACGGCCTGTGAGCTTCTTACTTCCATTCAGGGTAATTGCGCCACTTGCCTTATAGGTATTGGTGAAGGCGATGCCAGTTGCTGGATCAATGGTCTCTCCATCTGCATCTGTTCCAGAGATAGCCTCTGCCTTCAGAGTGCCGTCTCCATTATCACTTACCTCTACCTGAAGGATATATCTCTGGGTATTGGCCTGCAGGCCATCCTTAGAGCCATCCTCTGCTGCTCCCTGGAATGGATCCTCAGTGATCTCATAGGTATGGGTTCCTACTGCTTCCACACTGTCATAAGTAATCGGGTCGAAGGTAATAGCTGCTGGCTGACCGTTCTTAGCCGCCTGGTTCTTACCAGTTGCTACGATCAGGTCTGTACCATCGGCTGCCTTCTTATAGCTTCCATCTGCATTCTGCTCACGTACGGTGAAGGTGAATTCGCCATCCTTCATATCACGTCCTACAAGGGTCTTACTACCCTTCAGGGTAATCGATCCTTCTGCGGAATAGGTATTAATGAAGTGGATGTCCTTCTCTGGATCAATGACATTACCATTCTTATCTGTTCCAGAGACTGCCTCTGCCGTCAGAGTGCCCTCCCCATTATCGGATACATCTACAACCACTTTATAGGCTTCTGTATTCTGGGATAGACCCTTATCGGTATCCACAGGATCCTCCGTAATGGTGTAATAGTGTTTACCTACCTGAGACTTATCGGAGTAGCTGATACTAGAGAAGGTGATATCTGCATCCTGCTCAGCTGAAGCTGCGGCATTAGAACCTCTTGCTACAACCTTATCGACTTCCTTACCCTCTGCATTCTTAACCTTCAGAGCTGTGCCCTTGTCATCGGTCTCAGTTACTGTGAAGTGGAACTCATCCGCTTCCATATCGCGGCCATGAAGCGTCTTTTTACCCTTCAGAGTAATGGATCCCTTGGCATTATAGAGGTTGTTAAATGTATACCCAGCCTCAGGTTCCGTAGATTGGATACTTAGGGTTCCATCGCCATAATCAGAAACAATAACTTCCAGATTCTTTGGTTCAGTATCCTTGGTGTATCCAGTCGGGCATGAGGTCTCCTCAATCTGATAGATGTATTTCACGCTTCCAGATGGGCTATTAGCGATATCCGGATTCATGCTGTACTTCAGTGAACTGAAGGAGAACTTGCCATCCTTATCTGTCTTTACAGTCTCTGTATATGGCTTTTCAACAGGTACACCATTCACAGATATCTCTGTCAGAGTAAATGCGAAGAGATCCTTCACATCCTTGTCTGGAGATAGACCATTGATGGTCTTATTTCCCTTAACTGGTAACTCACCACTTGCAGAGTAGGTATTATTGAAGGTATGACCCAGTACATACTCTGCAGTGAAGGTATTGCCATCCATGCCGTCATTGATGGCGTCACTATCGCTTGTAAGGTGCAGAAGTCCGCTTCCATCGTCACTTACTGTGATGGAGAAGTAGAAGTCCTTACCATCCTTTTTAAATCCCTTTGGCATCTTAGATGTAGATGCATCCTCAGCGATGCGGTAATAGTAGGTCTGATCCTTATCAGCCAGGGTGTAGCTCAGCGGAGAGAAGGAGGCCTTACCATCCTTACCAGAGACGGTAATGATCTCTGTCTTACCATTCTTCTTAGGAGAAGCATTCTCTCCCTTACCATTCATCTCTGTCAGGGTAAAGGTGAATTCCTTATCCTCTAGATTTGCTACATGGCTTTCATCTACTGTCTTCCCATTAATGGTCTTAATCAGATTCAGATTCAGGCTTGCACTTGCATTGTAGAAGTTGGTGAAGGAGATCTGCTTTACATCATCCTTTCTCTCCACCTTCAGTGTGCCGTCCCCATTATCTGTGACTTTTACATGGATTTGGTATACCTTTCCATCATAAGTGATACCTGCCTGGTCTCCTGCTTGCTCGGATACCGTGTAGTAGAAGTCCTTACCTGCATCTGCCTCCTTGTACTCGATGGCACGAAAAGCAAACCAAGCCGTAGAACCATTGGCATTTGCGCCCATGTCTGTGCTTGGTGCAGCATTCGATACAGTCTCACTGTACCCATCTGTAAGTTCCTTACCATCCTTGTCTGTCTGACGCAGAATGAATTTAAAGTCACCCTGCTTCAAATCCTTACCAATCAGTGTCTTCGTGCCGGAGAGATTCAGCTCCCCTGATGCATGATAGGTATTGACGATTGGATCCTTTGTGGTGTCATGGTTTCCTTGGAAGTCGCTATCCTCCTGCACAGACAGGGTTCCGTCCCCATTATCCTTGATATCTACGATCGCTTGTCCCATGGACCCATCCATGGTGACTCCATGCTTGGTCTGGTCATTTTCTAGTCCACGAATATTCTCGGAGAAACGATAGACGTACACATTGTTAGCATCTTTTTCCGTATAGGTAATTGGCTCTTCTACCAGGACCTGCTTCCCATCCCGCATTTCATAATGACCAAATGCGATGGTTGCAGTCTGTCCATCCTGAGAGATATCCTTCAGTCCACCCTGATAGATTGGAGACTGGTCTTTAGGATATTCCCACTTTCCAGTATCCCTGTGGTAGATACCATAGATGAACATGTTGAAGTATACATTTTCTTTATCCCAATCATTCAGCTTACGGCCAAGCATCTGCTTTTTACCAGTAATCGAAATGGATCCGTTTGCCTTATAGACATTGTGAAAGACGATTTCTTTTACCAGCTGCTCCTGGCTAGGATTCTTAATAAGGGATCTATCGACATCCTTACCATCCTCCTGCTTCTTCAGAGAGGTGTTCTTCACATCCAGGGCACCCTTACCATTGTCTTTTACATCAACCGTTAGGATATAGGCTTCCTTATTCTCTTCGATACCGCCGAGCGTAGTCTTATCCTCGGTGATCTTATAGGTATGGGTTCCTACATGGTCGAGGCTATAGTCGATTCCAGTCTTGATACTTCCATCAGGATTTGTACCGTAATCGAATACCAGGCTGCCATCTGCCGTATTCTTAGCAGTTGCCACCTTTTGTTCTGTCGTCTTACCATCCTTATTGATGAGTTCTACTACCTTAAAGGAGAACTCATTCTCCTTCAGGCTTCGTCCTGTCAGCACCTTCTGACCATAGAATGCATAGTGGCCAGCTGCTTCATAGGTATTGTCGAAAGTGTAGCCCTTTACGATATAGCTATTCTTCTCTAGGTCTGCCTTTATAGCCCTATTATTCTCGTCTGTCATGGTGGCTACCAGCTGTCCCTTGCCATTATCTTCTATCTTCACAATGACAATCTGAGCTGATGTATTTACGCTATATCCTTCTGGTACATCTACTTCCTCGATCTGGTACTTATAGGTACCGATCTGGTTATGTTCATCATCTAAGTTAAATTCCAGTGGCTTGAAGCTGAAGCTACCATCCTTATCAGTTTTCACGGTCTGACGATACGTATCGTCCTTCTGTGTGTGTACACTGCCGCTAGCATCTGTCCACTCCAGGAGGCTCAGCTTGAAGGAGAACTTATCCGTGACATCCTTGCTTGGCTTCTGTCCATTGATGGTCTTATTGCCATGGAGCGTTACAGATGTGCTTGCAGCGTACTTATTATTCAGATTGCCTGCATCATAGGTGTAGTCTGCGCCATTTACATTAATCGTCGCTACATCAGACTTCTTGACCTTACCATCCTTGTCATAGGTCTTAGAGCTAATGGTTAACTTCAAGGTACCATCATCCTTATCGGATTTCTCTACCTTTACAGAAATGTACTGATCATCGAAGTCCTTGCTATAGCCAGCCTGTAGCTTAGAGGTATCCTCAGACAGCTTGTAGTAATAGGTATTTCCCGCATCATCTAAGGTGTATGGAATCTTATCAAATGTAAACCGACCACTTGCATTGGTCTCCACTGTGCGATGGAGTCCATCGCTCTTCTCGCTAGCCTCGACACCATCTTTAGCCATCTGGTCTAAGCGAAAGATAAATTCCTGATTCTTGGCACCAGAAATAGACTGTGCCGGGTCATTAATTGTAATTGACTTACCATTCACAGTTTTCTTACCGCTGATTGTAATAGAACCAGATGCGCTATAGGTATTTACAAACTCAATATTTTCCTTATTTGTATTTGTTGCCTTAGCTGTCTCATTGCTCGTTCCGTCAGACAGGAGCTGAATAGACTTTTCTACCTTCAGCTTTCCATCTGTTTTCGAATCTGTAACATTCACCCTTACCAGATAGGTGACCTTGGTATAGGCGATATGGCTATCTGTACCCTGCTTCTCACGAACAATGTAGTAGTAGGTTCCTCTTTGGTCGATTCCGCTATAGAGGTCCTTCTGATAGGTGATCTTTTCAAACTGGATATTATTGGATCCATCTTTCTTCTTCACACCATTTTTAACAGACTGCAGGATGACTTCCTTACCATTTTCGGTAATTGGCTTTCCATCCTGATCTGCTGCCACTAATTCGAAGGTGAATTCTCCAGCCTTTAGATCACGGCCTATTAGTTCCTTCTTTGCAGACAGGGAGAGGCTTCCAAGAGACTTCTCTGTAGTATTCATAAAGGCTGCTGTGTTAGAAGGCTTCGTGGACTTTCCATTAGTGGTAATAGATGCCATCTCCTGATAGCTTGGTGCCTCTGCAGTAAGGCTTCCATCGTTATTCTTCTGGACTACAACTGTTACCAAATACTTCTGGGTATTCTTCTTGATACCAGTATCCTGTCCCTTAGCATCCCGACTTGGATCCTCTTCTAGGATGAAGTAGTAATAGGTTCCCTCCTTGGAATAGGTAATGGTAGAGAAGCTGAAATTACCCTCTCCATTATTCCGAACGGTCTCAATGCGGTCGCCGTGTTTAAAGTCTCCTGACTTTCCATTCTTACTTGCCTTATAGAGACTGAATGCGAATTCCTGATCCTTAGGTGTCTTACCATCGATGGTCTTCGTACCATTCAGTTCTACAGACGCCTGTGCATAGCTATTCTTGAAGGCAATGGATGCATCCTTTGCACTTTCCACTGTGACAGATCCACTGTTTTTAATCTCTTCTTTTCCATCAACTGTTACCCTAGTTGTATGGGCGTAACCTGCCACATCTTTGGCCTGGTCTACATTTTCACTTACAGTGTAGCTACCAGGAGTCAGATTGGACAGCTTCACACCACCCTTCTCATAGGTCACCTGGACCACAGAGCCATCTGGCAGTGTGACACCAGAATGATCCAGCATATTCTTGTAGGTGAAGCTTGCGATGGTCGCCCCATTCGAATCACTTACTGTGAAGACAATCGCCTGCTTCTGGTCATCTGTCAGTTCAAATCCCTTAGGACCGCTTACGCTCTTTAGAACCAGCAGACTTCCATTGGCCTCTGTATTATTGAATACAGGGGTCTCTGTATCGATTAGCTGGCTGCAAGCCTCATCCTTATAGTAGGCTACGCTGGCCTTGACACTATAGTTGTTAGAGTTCCCCTGGCCTGCCGCCGAGGTCTTATCTAGGGTGACACGTGCGTAGTAGTCGGTCTTTTCTGCATTATAAGTAACCCCATTCAGAGTCTGCTTGTCTTCCTCTGAGATGCGGTAGAGCTTTACTTCCTGATTTGGATTCTTGGTGTCGTACTTGTACTCGATACTGTCGAAGTCGATAGCAGAACCCTTATTGGTCTTGGTCTGGATGGTATTCCATTTATTTCCATCTTTTTCAGACAGGGTAAATGTAAACCCATCCTTGTCTGCTGGCTTTCCTGCAATATTCTTCACAGCGTGGAACTGTACAGAATCCTTGCCGTATGTATCTGGCAGCTTACCATTGGTAAAGTGCCACTCACAGCCATTGATGAGCTTGTCGCAGATTAGCCATCCACCGCCGACACCACCAGTTGTAACCGTCGCTTTTGGTGCGATGAAGATACCTGCAGAGTCCTGCAGGTGAACCTTGGTTGCATTCGGCATATTGAAGTAGAGGCCCTCAATGATGTCATTGGAACTACTTGGTGTATTGGCGATGCCAACGGTATCCTGGGACTTACCGTCCTCTTCGATCATCATCTTATTCAGGTTAACTTCAGAACCGCTGAAGTTAAATACGATGATCTGGTTAGACTTCTTTTTGATGGTGATTGCACCATTCTCCTTAAAGGCCTGAGAAAGACTCCAGTCGTTTACTTCCCATTGGCTGTTTACAACCCATTGGTCTACATTTACATAGATGGTACCCTCAGGAGACTCTGTGAAGTCCAGGGTGATCTTCTGTGCAGAGTCACCACGAGCCACCTTACTGTAGTCAGGGATACTATTCTTCTGTGCCATGTCTGCAGACTGCTGTGCTACATGGCTTCGCATTGCATCGATGGCTGCCTCGATATTCTCCTTGGTGTCGTACTTATAGATTAAGCCATTGCAGGAGTCAAAAAACTTCGATTCCTGTCCCTCTGGCAGAGTTAGAGTCTCTGGGACTCCCTTAATCTGTACTACACCATTGGTGGTGGACTCTCCTACCATTGACTCAGCAGAGAGGTCTCCCTTGGCCTTATCAGTGACACCAGTCTGTCCAGCCTTGCCGCTTAGGGTCTTTACTGCAAAGTTCGTCTCTGACTCACCATCGAAGTTCCACTCATTGGCTACAACGCCATAGAGCCAGGCTTTTCCCAGAACGGACTGGCTGACTCCTGACTTATCGGTGATATTATTCTTGGCATTGGCCATAGCCTGCCAAGACTCTGGTGTATCTAAGTCAACGCTAGTTCCGTTGGCCTTGAAGCTACTTGCTGCAGCCTCAACCACAGTATGCCCTAACAGGGCAAAGTCTCCATTGGTTAGCACCATTCCTGCAATCAAAACCAATGCCAGGGTCTTCTTTAGATAGAGGAATGGGATTTCAATTGATAGAATACTTTTAAGTTTATTCTTCATTACTGATTTCCTCCCTTCTTATCTTCCTGGTTTGTTGCATCTGTTCCCTGGTCTTCCCTACTTGGATCGTAGGACTGACCCTTATTTACAAACTGTAATTTCTTTCTTCGAATCATCAGACCACTTGCCATTAGGAGAAGTCCTGCTACTGCAACTGCCATTACGATTGGCACCACAGGGAAGTTATTCCCGTTCTTTTCATCGAGCTTTATATTTGCCTGAGGTGTCTGGATCTCATCGGTGTCGATGCCGTCGATACTGGTATCTGTGCCACCATTGGCATCTCCACCGTTGGCATCACCGCCATTGGCTCCATTTGCATTGGCATCGCCATTATTACCGATCTCTGCACCTGTATTATCATTGACCTGGACTGGACGGCTGATGCCTGTTCCAACCTGGGTAATAATGGTACGTGTTACGCCTGGAACAATCACGTAGGTGATATGACCGTCTAGGATCTCTGCCTCGTGAATGATCTCTGTCTTAATGGTATAGAAGTTCACATCCTTCACATTCTTATAGTAGAAGGTGTAGGTGCTACGAGGAGAATAGTAGCTTAAAAGTACAGGGTTCACCTGTCCCTTAACCAGCTCATACTCCTCTCCCTTGTAGGAGATCCTCTCCGGAAGCTTATATTCCGTCTCTGCTACGGTGTCACGGTCTTGATCATCTGCAGAGTCCGGCTTCTGATCAGTGACTTCCATATGGGTCTTAACCAGGTCTGTCTCCTCTGGGAAAATCTCATGACCATTTACCGTGTCGTCAATTACCATGTAGCGGAAGGTGACATCCTTCTTGTGCACGGTCTTGGTGTTATAGCCTTCTGGATCGTAGTAGACATAGGTACTACGCTCTCCATCACCATAAGTGTGCTTCAGTACCTTATTGAAGGATTGATTTACGGTATACCCCTTAGGTAAGTCCTCCTTCTTGGCATTAAACTCTACAGTTTCCCCGTACTTTACGGTTCTCTGGATGATATTTATGCACTGATTGGTTGCTGCATCATACTGGAGAATGTACCAGGTATAGTCCTGGCGATTCTTCACATCATTGATGTAGTAGACAGTGTACTCACGCTTGGTGCTATCCTTCTTATGGGTGAATTCGTAAGAATTATCCTTCTTATTCTGATCCACTTTATAATAGGTAGTCTTACCATCATTGGTGATTGCAAGGGTACGTGGTGCGATGTACTTCTTCGCCTTGTCGTTGCTCTTCACAAAGACTTGTCTACTTGCCAGCACCTGCTTGCTATCGCTGTCCACATACTTAACGGTGATGTAGTAGCCCTCGGATTCAATTGAGCCAGCAACTGCATAGGTAATATTCTGGACGGTATCACCAGTGAAGAGCATGGTATACATTTCCGAAGGGGCGACGTAAACCAAGCCGTTCTCAGTGAACTTCTCTCCCAGTTCCTTAGCAGCCTCTACATCTGTGTCCTGTGTAATTGTCTTCTGAATGGATTTCAGTACGGTTCCTTCTGGAGTGACTGCATTCAAGGTAATGGTGCGCTCATCCTCGGCATGCTTCACATAGTAGAATGTGAGCTCCGGCTTGCCATCAGAATTGGTGGCCAATGTGGCACTACTTGGAATGGTCTTCTGACCTGCTGTAAGGGTTCCGCTGAATGCAGACGAATCGGTCTGCTTGGTGGACTCCCCCTTAGCTGTCAGTAGGTCGTAGTCGGACTTGGTGGACTGATCATAGTAGGTATCACGGACCACAAGGGTTCCCTGTGGGCCGAAGCTGTCCCCGTACTTACCGTATTGGGTCTGCAGGACAGACTCTCCCTCATCTGTAATCGTCACCAGACGAATGGCTACGTCATAATCCTTCTCCGTTGCGGTAGATGGCGTGTAGGTCTCTACCGCCGTAGTTTTGGTGGTAGACATGGCAGCCTTCACCGCTGTTCCGCTAGTAAAATGGCTTGTCTTCTCACCTGTCGGGAGGACAGACGTAGTAATTATAGATCGATGATTGCCTCGGGTGTCCGTTTTCCCCTGGTATGCGAAAACTGGGAAGGACATAGACATCGCTAAGGCTGCCGTGAGACTAATCGCGGCAATCCTTGTAAATCTCTTTTTCTTTCTTTGCATAGGATTCTCCCCTACCTATTACAAGCTCTTCTTGCATCGAATGATTTCACATGCACGATGCATCCTCTTGTTATGTAATCTCTTAATTTCTTTGTTTCTTAATTTCTTTGCTTCTTTGTTTCTCTTATGTCTCTTCTATGCCAGTCAAACGCAATGTTAGGGATATCATTGCTTCTCTTCGCAGTGTCTATCATATGACGCTACAGGTTTTACTTTTGGCCTTGGGTTGGGCCGTTCATTTGTACAACAAACGGTAGGTATGTTGTACGCTTTTGGCCTTGGGTTGGGCCGTTAGGTTGTACATACAGCGATTGGTAGGATACGCTGTAGGGTATGTATGGAGGATACCTGGGCTGGTAACCCTCATTAGTAATGCATGGGCTTGCGTTACTCTTTTGACTAGGTCCTTCGCTTATTTCTTGTAACACATGGGCTTGCGTTACATGCCATAGCCCTTAAAATCTACGATATGGATCGTCGGCACATAAAAAAAGCACCGCGACACGCGACAATTGCGGTGCAGAATTTAGACGTGGCATCGCGCATTAGAAGGATTGAGACGCATAAGAACACTCATCCGCTAACGCATGCGAATAAACGCGTCTCAACTAAATGCAACTGGCTACCACGAGTGATATTGAATTGTTCCCTACCCTAATATTGCCCAGGATATCCGTCCCCACAGATATCCACAAATAGAAGAACTGACTCCCTCAGAGGCCCTCTAGCTTTGCGTCGCTGTCTTTCAGCAGCTTTGCCACAAATTTAGCTTCATAATAATATAGAGAAAATTGTGTATGTTATGCACTTTGATGAATCATTGCGTACATGTTATACACTATGATGAATATATCATCAAAAGTCTATTATAGCTCCAGTTTTCTTAAAGTCAATTATTTGAGATATCTAAAAATGCCGAAAAATCAAGGTTCCCATTACAAATTGCACAAATACTCTCTAAATGTTGTTTTTAATACTTTCTTTAGAGTTTCTTCCCTCTTTTATATTATGCTAGGAAGTTATATTCATATTTTCGTATCCTTTTCGGCCAAATTTTTGTGAATAATTACCATGTGATAATAAGTACTCATTATATCTGTTTTGTCTATCTATAAGTATAGCCCCTTGATTTTTCTCTAACTGTCTGCTTTTATATAACTCAACTGAACTCAACTGATCAGTGTCTTCTGGTAAGCTTGACACTTACTTTTCCTCCCATACTTGCGGCAAATTAAAAGTAAAAGAAAAAAGTTGAAAAAAATCGAAAAAAATATCAAAAAGGGGTTGCATTCTATTTTACTATCCTGTATTCTATCTATTGTTGCGGCGCTGATACAGAGCTTCAGCAAAACAGAACATGGTTCGTTGGTCAAGTGGCTAAGACGCCGCCCTCTCACGGCGGAAACAGGGGTTCGACTCCCCTACGAACTACTACTTAAGACATCGGATTTATCCGATGTCTTTTTTGTTGTCCTTAGGCTTTGACCGTTCTTAGGATTATTTTGCTGTCCTTAGGCTTTGACCGTTCTTGGGATTATTTTGCTGTCCTTAGGATTTTGCCGCTCCACCTAAGCCGATTTACTAAATTGTGTTTTTCTAACTATATATTTGCATTAGGCATATGAAATTTGCTTAAATCGTTACTGTTTTTAAGTTTCTTGTGTCTACTTTACCTGTTATATGAAATAGGCATATATATCCCACTTAGTTAATACACATCCGCGTAATAATTCTGCGTTTAGAGGCGATTTTTCACTTTTGCATATGCCTATCCCAAATTTTCCTCCTAAAAAACACATTTTTATGATTTCACCCTTAATCCAACAAAAAAAGCCAACCCCTTTGGATCGGCGTACAATATATGAATCAACTTTCATATTTAATTATAGGATTTCGGTTTAGCTATTTCTCATCTAGCGTGTTTTCTTACTTTCATTTCTTCTAGTATTTGTTCTCTAGCGCTAATTTCTTTACCGCAACCATCCCTACCGCTGCTGCATCTGTATCTGCTGCATCTTAACAGGTGAGGGGCGGAAGTCAAAAGTACTTGGGTGCCATCCCTGCTCTTCACAGGCACGGGAACAAAATAAAACAGGGGTTGCTCCCTGGGATTGTAAATAAGTATAATAATCGTCATCCACTTGAAAGGATTTCCCACACGATGGACATGTAATATATAGCATATAACTCACCTCGTACTAAAAGTTTACCACTACTCCTCTTTAATTCCTAATTAACAATTTATAAACTTTCCAAGCAGCAAATCCCCCATTTTGTCTCACAAAAATTCTTTCGCAAAAGGTAGAATTTCCATTATAATTACGTTGAGAACAGATAATACAGGTTTCTGGAAATCTCCAGCCGGCTATTCCCACAACCTATTAACAAATCACACTATGAGGTAGACACCATGTCATTATTTGATCGTATGGAACTAAAAACTGTTAATGAGGGTATCAATGCTGTCCGCACTACTCCTGGGGCATTTCTGGTGGATATACGCCCCAAGGATGCCTTCAAGGCGGATCACGTCCAGGGTGCAGTTAATATCCCCTCTACACGGCTAGATTTGGCTGAGAATCGTATCAAGGATAAATCGGCCCTTATCTACATCGTCGGTGACTATTATCACAAGCCTCGTGTCGGAATCAAGGGACTTAAGAAGATGGGATTCACCAATGTCCATTCCTGTGGCTACATGGAGGAGCATAACGTCCGTCCTATGTGATTTTAGTAACCGCGGCAAAATCATGACCACCCGTCCAACGGGTGGTTTGCTCGCCCCTATAAGGGGCTGTTACCGGCCAGCGCCTAAAGACGCTGGCTTTCACTTTGTTCAAGCCTTTATCGCCTTTGACTCGTCGCAGCC
>Ga0256405_10006633_pt1 | contig 18313 bp, 13 predicted proteins | sample RumenRJG_02DNA_FD_189096 | JGI IMG/M metagenome (GOLD analysis project Ga0256405, IMG submission 189096) | Bovine rumen microbial communities from Lethbridge, Alberta, Canada - RJG_02 | ecosystem: Host-associated > Mammals > Digestive system > Stomach > Rumen | place: Canada: Alberta... | reverse complement strand
AGGAAGGCGAGCTGTTCTGCGGCGAATGTGGAGAAAAGATCTAACATACAACGGGCGGGCCGGATGAGCCTGCCTGATACGGACAGCGGCCGCAGTTACATGCAGCTGCTGTCCGTATTAGTTTTAGGGGACCTGCCGCATAATACATAGTGCGGAAATATATATATGAGTACAGTTATACCTGATATCACTTTGGACAATCAGAAATTCCCGAGTACAAATCTTATTACCGTACTTGAGGACGGCGAGTCCGAGATTATAGAAGGGACTTCCGAAGATTTTGCGATCCCTATGGGCCGGACGGTCATCATCACTACGGCATTTGCAATTTCAGAAAATTTTATAAACAGCTTCTTTATCAACAAAGTGCTTGAAAAAGCAGGATGCTCCAAGCGGCTTAAAGAAACCGTTTCTTGGTATGATGCCGCATGGTTCTGCAACGAGCTGAGCAAGCTGCTGGGATTTGATCCCGTGTATGAATTCACCGCCATAAAAAAAGGACGCAAGAAGGACTGCATTATAGACAGCGCGCAGGTCACTTCCGATCTGACCAAAAACGGATTCAGGCTCCCGACGCTTGCAGAGACTGATCTGGCATTTAAAAAACTTCATATCACCCCCCATTACCGCACCTGGTGCACGGACTGCTTTACCACTGTTGGTTCCGATGAAACCGTGTTCGACCCGTCCGGTGAAGAAAGCGGCAGTGTCCGTACAGTGACGCAGACAAACGGCATGGGCAAGCTCAAGTACGAAGGCGTGGAAAGCACCGGCGGGTGTTTTAATTTCAGAATCTGCCGTAACGTATAGCGGCATTTCAGGGTAACCTGTTCGGAAACTGAGGTTTCCGAACAGGTCTAATGCATCAGTAAGGAGACAGTTTTATGGGAACGGCAAGCTTTGATCTACAGTTTAAAAAAGGCATACTGGTTTGTGCGGCAAAGGGCGACTTTAACGTGAGTGACGTGCAGACAATCCTGCATTGTCCTTCCATGTTCCCTAAAAACGGTACTTTTATTGTTAAGGCTGATGCCCATGATGTATATGAGACGATAGTTCCCGGACTGCAGCAGCTTGGCGACGTAACCTGGAAGAACATTCCGCTCAAAAAGGTGGCGTCGGTCAAAAAGTTTTCATTTAGTTTCGGGCATAAAAAAGACTTTCTGCGCATGGTGTTAAAAACCGGCGATAAAATAAAGCTCAAAGAGGCGCTCGCTTTTTTAAAGCAGTATCAGAAGACGGACGACACGTTCGCTCTGTATGACGGCACGCTGTATGAGCTTGATAAAGACAAGATGGATTCCTATGCGTCGCTTGCAGAGATGGCCGGTGCCGGTCAGGACGAAGATGAGGCGGTCATACCGCTCGCCGACGTGCATAAGGTGAATAAAATCATGCAGGCGATTCCCGTTGTGGAAAAGCAGTGCATAAGTCTTGACGATGATACGGCTGCCCTGATAAAGGATGTGTCCGAGCCGTTCAAAAACCATTTTCCTGTACCGCAGAATATCAATGCCGTGCTGTATCCCTATCAGGAGAACGGCTACCAATGGCTGAGCACGCTGCAGCACTATAATCTGGGCGCCATTCTGGCCGATGACATGGGTCTGGGTAAATCGCTGCAGACCATTTCGCTCGTGGAGCATGTGTTTGAAGCAGGAAACACCGACCCGGTACTGATCGTATGTCCGTCATCGCTTGTGTACAACTGGAGCAATGAGTTTAAGAAATTTGTGCCGCACCGCAGGACGGCGCTGATCAGCGGTGAGGCTGAAAGCCGGCACAAAAAGATAGCCGATCCGCAGAACATGGTGCTCATTACATCCTATAATACATTGCAGCATGATTATGAGCTGTACATGACCAAAAAGTTTTCTATGGTCATTGCGGACGAAGCCCAGTACATAAAAAATCCTGAAACGCTCAACGCGCAGTCCATCAAAACGATCCATGCGCCCTTTAAGCTTGCGCTGAGCGGCACACCGATCGAAAACAAGCTGCAGGACCTGTGGAGCCTGTTTGATTTTATACTGCCCGGCTTTCTGCGCACAAAGTCAGACTTTAACAAAAAGTATTCGTCCGCAGAAACAACTCCCAAAGCGCTTGATGAGCTGCATGACCGCATAGCGCCGTATATCCTGCGGCGTATGAAAAAAGACGTGCTCACCGACCTGCCGGAAAAAACGGAAGAAAAGCTGTACGTCAAAATGGACGACGAGCAGCAGAAGCTGTATGACGCTGAGGTGGCAAAGCTGCGCGCGCTCATAGAGCACAAGACCACCGAAGAATTCGACAAAGAAAAACTGTTCATTCTGTCGCAGATCACCAAGCTGCGCCAGCTCTGCTGTGCGCCCGAACTGCTGTATGACAATTTTACCGGTGAGAACGCTAAGCTCAACGCTACGTTCGACCTGCTTGAAAATGCGCTTGCGGGCGGGCACAAAGTGCTGCTGTTCTCGCAGTTCACGCGCATGCTTGAGCTGCTGGCAAAACGGTTCACCGAGCAGAATATCCCCTATTACCTGCTTACGGGCGACACGACGCCTGCAAAGCGCGCGGAAATGGTGCGCTCGTTTCAGTCGGATGATGTTCCCGTGTTCTGTATTTCGCTCAAGGCGGGCGGCACGGGCCTGACGCTTACCGCCGCCGACATCGTAATCCACTATGATCCGTGGTGGAACGTGAGCGCGGAAAATCAGGCGAGCGACCGGGCCTACCGTATCGGCCAGAAGAACCCGGTGACGGTGTACAAGATTATCTGTAAGAATGCCATAGAGGAGCAGATACTGAACATTCAGGAAAAACGCAAAAAGCTTGCGGAATCCATGCTGAGCGGCGAGTCCATCTCCGACACCAACATTACGCGCGAAGATCTGCTTGATATCCTCAAGGACTCGGAAGCGGAACAGTAGCAGTCTGTCAGCAGCAATGTTACGCCGCCGTTTATTCTACTATAGTTTAGATAGGGAAGGTGTATATGGAATCAGAAAATCAGAAAGAGCTGCATGCGGCCTTTGCCGCAGCCTCTGCCAAATCGCTCGATATCATACAGGACTATATAGCTGACGGCTACAAGGACACGCTTGCGCGGCTGCTTGTATACATCGGCAAAGAGCGTGCTGAAACCATGCTTTCGTCAATGCCGCCTGAGCTCAAAGCTGATGTACAGACCCGCTATGATGCGCTGTGCGGCAAAAAGAATTCAGATCCCGACATCATGAGTACGGCAGGAAAAGTGCTCAAACGCTCCGGGTTCTACGGCAAGCCGGCGGTGGAGAATATTCTGGACTATATGCACGGCAAAGATCCGGACCTGTATAAAAATGAATGTGATGCGCTTTTTACGCTTAATCCGGTGCTTGCGCTGAATGTGGAGCGTTACAGTATGACCATGGACTGTCTGCTGCTGCTGGACGACCGCGGCGTACAGAAGTGGCTGCGTGAAGTGTCTACGGAGGATCTTGCTATGGCGCTCAAAGGTGTGCCGCGGGCGATACAGGATAAAATCTTCAGGAATATGTCCAAGCGGGCATGCACCATGCTGCAGGAAGAAATGGAGATTATGGGTGTGGTGCGCGTACAGGATGTATATGAGAGACAGCAGAAAATTCTGGATCAACTGAATCAGCTTTGTACCGATGGTGAAGTGCTGTTCCCCGGCACGGCAGAAAAAGGCCTGGTGATATAGGAGGTATGCCGTCATGCAGAGCGCACAGACCTTGAAGCCCGTATACTTTTACCGCAGGGCAGGCACGGCTGAATTTGAAACCTCCGCTTCCGAAAAACGTATTATCCCCGTACGGCGTCCCGGGCCGTTTATGCGTACCGGCTGCTGGTATGATGCAGGCAGCTGCCGCTGGCTTCCCCTGCACGGGGGTGAGCTGCCGGAGACAGGCGCTGACGGCTGCCTGCAGGAATTTGTAGAAATGCCGGTAAGCCCCTATCAGAACGGACTGCTGCCGCAGGCACAGCAGGAATTGGACTTTATGGGTGATTCCGATGAGCTTGAGGATTACACCGGATCGGAGCTCACCGTTCTGCTGCGCACCCGGATGGCGCTCAGACGATATTTTTATGCGCTGCACCACTATGAGGATGAGAAGCAGCAGTCCTTCAATACGGTGGCTGCAGCCGTGCTGCCTGATGAGGAGAACCTTACGCTTACGGTGGCCGTAACCTCATTCAAGCATGATCCCGCCGCCGCTGCGGCTGACGTGGAAAAATCGCTTGAGTCAGTCCCTGCCGTTCCGGCTGATATACCGCAGCTGCTTCCCGCAGAAGAGCCTGAGCTTGAGCAGCATACGCTGTGCTTTGATATAAAAAACGGTACGTTCAGCACCACGTTCCCGCTAGATATTGCTGAAATACGGTGGTCGCCGTATAGAGCAAGTGATTATGATGCCTGTGTCTATGACGGCAGGAAGCCTGATGCGCGCATGGTTTATTTTAAGCGCCTGCAGCTGCTGTACACGCTTGAAGCGTGTCTTATTCCGCGCTGTGCGTTGGAGTCGGCATACCGATGCTTTGCAGATCTTGTACGCAGGTTCACCGGCTTTGAGATGGCGCAGCTCACGTATACGCTGCCCGCCGACAAGCTCAGCACTATGTACGATCTGACCATGCTGCCCTATGAGCATCAGCTGTACCGGCTTATGAAGCATGAAGAATATCTGGAGCGGCGCATTTCGTTCAAATACAGCCGCAACGATCCTGAAATATTCAACAAGTTCTGCAAAAAAATCGGTGTAAAAATCTACCGTGTGCTGCGCAAATGCTATGCGGATGATCCGCTTTCGGTGCTGGTATACCTGCGCCTGAAGGAATGCGGATTCACCGACATTAACCTGTACAACCGGGTGCTTGAGGACAAAAAAATCAAGGAACGGGTACTGGACCCCGACCGCAAGGACCTGCGATATTTTATACGCTATGCCATACGCACCCGCGGCGAAGCTGCTGCCATGAACCTGCTGTGTAAGTCAAAGGTGCACTATATATGCGATACCATGAACATGTTCCGTACGTATTTTTCCCATGTTCCCGAGCAGCTGCGGCAGGATCTGCTGAATGACGGCTTTACGGAGTTCAACCATGACGCGCTTTCCAATATTTCGCACAGCTGCCGCCACCGCAACATTACGTTCCGGTATACTAGGGCACAGAAACGGCTTGAGGATACGGTGAACGGCTATGAATTCCGCCTGCCGGCAGACAGCGATGAGCTGTGCGATATAGGTACTACGCTGCACAACTGCGTGGCAGGCTATGACCAGTCCGTAAAGGACAAGAAGTGCACGATTGTGTATGCGTCCAAGGACGGCAGCTACCGGCTGTGCATAGAAGTGCGCGGAGCCAGAATCAATCAGGCAAGAGCAGATCACAACAAGAATCCGACGGAGGAAGAAACGGCCACGCTTGAAGCATGGTATAAGCGCCACGGCCTGTCCCGCTGACAGCTGCGGGAGCAGCTGTCAGCGGCAAATGGTGACTTCCGTATCCGGCGCGGGCTATGTGCCCGTTTTTAATATCCTTATCTTTAAATATGCAGGTAAATCCTGTATACTTATAGTGTATAACAATATAAAAATGCTGACAGGAAGATATATATGACTTGTAGTAATTGTGGCACTGAACTTGAGGAAGGCGCAAAATTCTGTCTGGAATGCGGAGCGCCGGTGCCTCAGACTAAAAAATGCATTCACTGCGGTGAAGAGCTGCCGTTAAAAGCAAAATTCTGCCCTGCATGCGGAAACCGTCAGGACGGCGGTCCGAGCAAACTCGCCGCTGCCGCAGGCTTTGCCATGGGCGACAAGAACGTTATTTCCGGCGATGTAACAGGTCATAAAGAAGAAACGCATGTAGCGGGCAACGCTACCATCATAAAAAATGAAGATCAGACGCGGCAGGTAAAAAAATGTCACGTATGCGGCAGCATGGTGCTTATAACCGCCGGATTTGAATGTCCTGAGTGCGGTCAGTTCACGTGCGCCGACTGCTATGACAAAGAGCACGGTATCTGCGCGGAGTGCGCTTCAAAAACGCAGGAGCAGGGCACGGAGCGGTACAAGCAGGCGGTGCAGGACGCGCTTGCGGACGGCAGGATAGACTTTGAAGAGCGCAAGACGCTTGTTGCCCTGCAGAAGCAGCTCGGCATTTCTGGCGATACTGCCGCAAAACTTGAGCAGCAGGTAAAAAATGAAAAGCTGCAGCTGCTTTCAACACAGCTGCTTACCATTGAGCAGGTGAACTTAAAAAAGGCAAAGGATCTGTTCTATAACGAAGCTGATGCCGCCGCCGCGCTGCCGCTGCTTGAAAAACTCGCCACTGCCCATCCGGACAATGAAGAAGTACTGAATGTATATCTTCCCGTGCTCGGAATCATGGATGCAGACCAGGCGCTCAAAACCATTCACCTGCTGCAGGTAGATCTGCTGGCAGCCTATGTAACAGAAATCTCCATCCTGCTGCAGCGCAGTGATCTTACCAATTCAGAGCTTAAACTGAACCGTGCGCAGCAGATCTGGCCGGACAACACCATCCTTAAGTGCCAGCATGTGCTGTTTACCTACGGGCTGTACAAGCAGACCTCAGAACGCCAGTTTCTGGAAGCTGCCAATACCGAAAGCGAGGAGCTTGATTATAAGACAAAAGATCCGCTGGAGCGAAGCTATATTGCCAAGGTTGAGGACACGGTTGTTGCAGAATATCAGGGCACTCCTCCGCGCAAATCCTATGACAAGTCTTACTGTGAGGCCAACGGGCTGTACTACGGCGTTATGACCCGCACCGTTATGAAAAACAAAGGGGAGCTTACGGTAGGTTCAGGCAAATGGTGTGACTATAATTCGCTTGCCGAAGCGCTTAAATTTGCAGAAGACGGCACCACAATTACCGTAGAGCCGGGAGTGTATATAGAACACAGGAGCCTTGTGTTCGACAAAAAAGTTACGGTTACAGGCTATACAGGCGGCGTTTTGAAGAATGCGGCCTTTGATGATCTGCCTGTTATTGTAGTGCCGAAAGGAACCTGTACAGTTACGGCGCCTGCATCGCTCACCGGTCTTGTATTTACGCATGACAAAAAACTGCACTTTACCACACCCGGTGATTATGCAAAGAAAGAAGGTTGTGCGCAAAATCAGTATCAAAAAGCCATATATGAAGAAATTCCTGATTATGGTGACGACGACTTTGAATGTATGCTCCATATAAAATCAAACGCAGAGCTTTCGTCTGTCGGCATCATGCGCAGCGGAACCACAGGACTTGTATGTGACGCCGGTACGAGCCGCATGAACGACTGTATAATCACTGACTGCCGGGATAAAGGCGTGATTGCCGGACTAGATGCCCAGGTAAAGTTTGAAGACTGTATGGTATCCGGTGCGGAAAACTACGGCATAGAAATACTTGATGATGCGGCAGTAAGTGTCCTTTCGTGTTCATTTTTCGGTAACGGCTCCAAAGGCGTCAGTTTTATCAGTGAAAAAAGTTGTGAAATCAGATGCAGCAGGATATATGACAATGCCGGTGATGGTGTAGAAATTTACACTGATGCGCCGATAATTCTGGCCGGCTGTACCATCTACACCAACAAGAAAGCGGGCATTTATGTGGATGAATTCTGTGCGGGTAACAACATTACCGTACAGGACTGCAGCCTTTTCGATAATGGAAACAACGATCTGCCGGGTGAAAAAAAGAAGGTTCAGAAGGCTGCAAAAGCTTCTGCTTCCACTCATGTCGATGAGGAGGGAAAACCTCCTGTCGGCTCCGCTTCGTTTGCGGATGTTTTTGCTGCCAGCGGTCTTTTTGACGGTTCTGATGAGCTTGTGGTGGACGGCAAAACGTATAAGAATCTGGCTTCCGCCGTGGCTGCGGCCAAAGACGGCGGCGTTATAAAAATAAAGGGCGAACAGCGGGTGGGTTCCTTTACTGCTACGCTGAGTAAAAATATAACCATACGCGGTTTGGATGATGCCGGGCTTGTTCTTGGCAAAACGGATTTTAAAATCGGCGGTAAGGTTACGTTCAAAAACCTGAAGTTTAGTGGTAATGATGAAGCATCACTCTGTATCGGCGGCAGCGGCAGTCCGGTGCTGGAAAACTGCCGTATTACGGGCGGTTCCCGTGTGATTATCAGCGGCTCTGCCACGCCTAAGCTGACGAAAGTTGAAATAACCGGTGCGGCAAAAGAGGCCATAGAAGTACAGGATACCGCTGCTCCTACGGTAAAAGACTGCAAGGTACATAATGGAAAAGACTGTGCCCTGTGGATACATAACAAAGCCGCAGGTACCTATGACGGCTGCGCCTTTTATGAATGCGGAGACACTGCGCTCGTGCACGTAAATGATCGGGCTAAACCGGTATTTACGTCATGTACTGCATATAACGGTAAAAGAGGCGGATTCTCTTTCTACGGAACATCTGAAGTCCGGTGCGATGACTGTACGTCCCGTGATAATACTCTCTGCGGTTTTATAATTTATAAGAGCGCAAAGCCGGTGCTTACGTCATGCATTGCCAAGGACAATAACGAAAGCGGCTTTTTTGTCTATGATAAAGCGGTTGTCAGCGGTACGAACTGCAAGTCTTTGAGAAACAGATTTCAGGGATATGCGCATACAGATACTGCATCGGCCACATGGCAAAGCTGCAGTGCTGAGGATAATACAAAAGGCGGATTCAGAGTATATGATGGTGAAGGCTCTCCTTCGGTAATGTGCGTCAGTTGTGAAGGCAGCGGCAACGGCAGTCCCGGGCTATACAGTGACGGAGATTCTAAGAAAAAGATACAGAAAAGCACCGCTGCGGATCTTGACAAGCCCGTAAAGCTGCGCAAAGGATCGGTTTCAAAAATAACGCTCAAAGGACCGCTGTCATATTCATACAACGAATCAAAGAAAAGCTGCTCCGTAAAGGTAAAGCGCGTGCAGAACGATTCTCCGTGGGGCACAGGCGACATAAAGCTGATCCTGTGGCTTTCAAAAGGCACGTACAACGGCGGCTCGCTCAAAGGCTTTAAGCTCGGCGAATTCCCCTTTAAGAAAGGTATCGATAAAGGCTATGGCTATCCCGATGTGGAAAAATCGGCCGAGCTGACCGGCAAGCCGGAAAAAGGCACCTATACCGTAGTGATAACCGTGAATGAGCACAACGAGGACGGCAATTGGTACATAGCGGGCTGGTTTAACTTCAGCAAGGAAGTGACGTGGAAATAGGGGAACCCCGCAGGTGCTGGAAACCTGCGGCGTAGAACACGGAGGAACATATGAAATCCTGTGACGTAAAGACAATCGGCATCCTTACTTCCGGGGGTGATGCTCCCGGTCTGAATGCCGCCATCCGCGGCGTATGCCGGACTGCCATGCTGAATTACGGCATAAAGATCATCGGTATCCATAACGGCTACCGCGGTCTGGTGAACGGCGACATGGAAGAACTGCATGCTTCTGATTTTTCCGGCATTCTGACCCGCGGCGGCACCATACTGGGTACTTCCCGTGACAAACCGTTCAAAAATCCGCAGCCTGATGAGCAGACGGGCCTGCTGCCGGTGGATGCCATCAAGGCGAACTATAAAAAATGGGGGCTTGATGCGCTTGTTACGCTCGGCGGCAACGGTACCAACACCACCGCCGCACGGCTTGCGGAGGAAGGACTGAATGTTGTAGGACTGCCCAAAACGATTGACAACGACATTGTAAAAACGGACGTTACGTTCGGATTCCATACGGCGCTGGATGTGGCTGCCGAGGCCATAGACCGCATACACACTACGGCCCACAGCCACAGCCGCTGCATGATCATAGAAGTGATGGGGCATAAGGCCGGATGGCTGGGCTTATATTCCGGCATTGCGGGCGGCGGCGACGTGATTCTGATACCTGAGATTCCCTATAACATAGACTCCGTGGCGCAGAAGGTCATGGAACGCCGCGATGCGGGCAAGCAGTTTTCGATTATCATCGTTGCTGAAGGCGCCAAGTCGCGCGAGGAAGCGCTGCTGGACAAAAAAGAATTCAAGCGCCGCCGTGCGGCCATGAGCTATTCTATAGCCTACCGCGTGGCGCATGAGCTTGAGTCAACCACTAAGCTTGAGTCGCGCGTTACGGTGCTCGGCTACCTGCAGCGCGGCGGCACGCCGTCACCGTATGACCGCATTCTGGCCACGCAGTACGGCGTGGCGGCCACAGAATTTTTGGTGCGCGGAGAATTCGGCAAGCTGGTGGCCATGCAGCAGGGCAAGATCATAGGCGTACCGCTTAAGGACATTGCAGGCAAGGTAAAGAATATTGAGCCGGATGACCCGATGATAGTCGGCGCTCGTGCGCTCGGTACGGGCTTCGGCGATTAGTCCGCTCAGATTTAATGCGCAGGATGTGTGCAGGCACCCTGCGCATAATTTTTTTAAACTTCCGGCTGCTGCCCTACAAATGAATTTTTATCAAAAACATCCGGTCGGGCACCCAACAAATGAATTTTCGTTAAAAACGCTCCGGGGCATCCTATAAATGAATTTTCATAAGGGCACCTCGAAAAACCCACGGAAATCTATTTTTGACGCTGGCAGCTGCTTCCGCCGGGGGCTGTCCCGTAAAACGGTTTACCTTGAAATGTTGATAATCGCCGCGCGTTGGCCTATAATAGAATCATGTCTGATAATAAAAAAAGAAAGGTCGGGCTGGGAATATCCATCTGGATTACCGCCGCGCTCGGACTGCTTATTATATTCGTAATCAAGTACAAAGATATTTCCAGAAATATACAGGAAACGGCTTTTTTTGACCGCTTGCGCGGCAAGCCTGCCGTCGAAGAACAGACGCCGCCTGCGGTGCAGACCATGCCCGAGGAAGGCGACGGCATTACGGAAATATCGCTGCTGCCGTCCGTGGAATCCGGCGTGCCGGATGAACCTTCTGCCGCAGACGGCTCTGCCGGTGCCCCGGTTACGCCGCCTGCCGGTACTCCGGCGGACGTGACGACCACGCCGTTCGTGGAATCCGCTCCGCAGCCGGCGGTACCGCAGCTGCGCGAAACGCCGGAAGCTGCACAGCTGCCGGCGCGCTCGCAGGAGCCCGCCCGTACGCAGCGGCAGGCTTCGGAGCAGGCTTCAAGACCGGTCATCACCGATGTACGCAAGACGAACGTAAAGCTGTGGTTCGTACAGATAGACAGCGATGGCAGCGTAAGCCGCCGCGAAATAACGCGCGAGCTTCCGCATACGGACAGTCCGCTCACAGCCGCGCTCCAGTCGCTGCTGAACGGTCCCGAGCTTGCGGAGCGCAATAAAGGGTATATGTCGCTCATACCGTCCGGCACGAAGCTGCTCGGCGCCTCGGTGCGGAACGGCGTTGCCTCCCTGAATTTCAGCGATGCGTTTGAATACAGCCAGAGCTACGGCGTGGAAGGCTATCTGGCGCAGCTGATGCAGATCGTGTACACCGCCACGTCGTTTCCTACCGTAAGCAGCGTGCAGTTCCTTATTGAAGGTCAGAAAAAAGAATATCTGGGCAGCGAAGGCGTGTGGATCGGCGGCCCGCTGGGCAGAGCTTCATTCAAATAAGGACGGCGTGTACCGTACCGTGCTGCGCTGATGAAGTCTGTGCTGCGGGGTATGTGCATGCCGCTCAGATTTCGGGGACAGCGGCGCGATGTGCAGCATGCGGCGGCACGCAGCTGTCCGCGCAGCGCTCAGCCGCGCCTGCCGTTTTTTCCCGCCAGCAGAACCGGAAGCTCGCTCAGAATCAGTACGAGCGCGATCATGATGAGCGCCTGTGCGTAGATTTCTTCGTATTCATTAAAATAGCTGCTTGAGAACACTGCCTTGCCGAGCGAGTTGTTTGTCTGAACTAAATATTCCGTGGTGACAATGATTTTTATGCCCATGCCGACGGCGTTTACATACGCCTGCCGCAGGTAGCCTGCCATGAGCGGCAGGTAGACCGAAAACAGGATCCGCGGCGAAAAGCCGCTGTACAGCCGGTACACGTCGATGAGCTCACTGTCGATCCTGCGGCAGCCTTCTGCGGCGGCTTCGCTTATGAGCGGAACAAGGATAAGCGATGCGGCGATATACGGCACGCGGCTGTATTGCGTGAGCACCATGATAATCACTACGAGCACGATCATCGGTATGGAGCGCAGCAGTATCATGAGCGGCTTCAGGAACTTACGCGCCGTATCTGACATTCCTTCGATAATACCGATCGTAACGCCGATAACCGTGGAACAAAGCAGTGCGATAAAAAGATGGGTGAGCGTGGTGAAGATAAGGCGGTATGTATGCGGTTCGGCAAGCAGCCTGAGCAGCGTGCGCAGAATGGAAAGAACGTCCGGAAACACAAGCGCATCTCCTTTAACGGTTCCGAGCAGCTGTATCAGGCAGCCGATGAAGATAATTCCAAGACAGAATATAACGGTGTCCCGCCGGGTGCTTTTGTCCGCCTGCGGAAGGCTTCCGCGGGATACATCGCCACGGGAATGGCCCGGGCGGCGTATCCCGGCCGGTTTTTCTGCCTTATTTTTGTCCATAATAGAAATCATCGGCAGGCAGCGCGCCGCCGAACTGCTTAAGGTCAATGCGTGCGGTGGCCTCCACCTGCTTTTTTGCCTGTACCGCAGGTACAAAACGGATCGCGCAGTTGGGTATCGCGCTCTGCGCTATCTTTGCATTGGGCAGAATACCGAGCGCGGCCGCGGCCTTTGCGACTGCGGCGGTGTTGTCCGTGCATTTTTTACATGAGGCTTCCGCCTGTACAAGAAAATCTTTAACAGCCTGCGGATTGCGCTCAAGCAGCTGTGCGCTTACGAACAGTCCCGCCTGCGCGTAGCCGTCGAATCCGGTTGCCTTTTTGTACAGGTCGTTCACCGCATATGCCGTGACGGCGGGATTCTTTATTTTTGCGGCGGTAAGGGCGGGTTCCGCCGTCAGGACAACGGCCTGCGGGTCAGAAAGCAGCAGCGTCTGCGTTGCGGCCGCGCTGCCCAGATAGGCGGTCTTTGGCGTGATGCCGTTCTGCTGCAATGCTGCAAGCGCAACCGATGCATTGATGGTGTTTTCGCCGAACAGGGTGATTCCGGTTGTCTGTATATCGCTGATCGTAAAATTCTTTTTCTGAGAGGCAAAGTAAAGGTTTCCCCAGGTGACTACCGCGGCCAGCTTATAGGTTGATTTTTTCATTTTATAGAGCTTGGCGCCCGCGTTTACCGGAGCCACGATAAAATCGGCCTTGTTGTTTGCGAACTCGGCGGAAATCGTTTCCGCAGCCACAAAGGTATAGTGCTCAGGATTTTTTTCGGCAAGGCTTGCAAGCGAAAGTGCAGGCGCACCGTTCGGCGAAGAAACTTTTACCGCATCCGCTGCATTCTGGGCAGCCGCCGCCGAAATGACGAGCGCGGCTAACATAAAGGCAAGAACCCGTTTCATATAATTTTTATCACTCCTTTTATAGGTTTTTTCCATAGTAGAATTATTTTATACTTTGGTAAACTATTGCTTTATACGCGGCTGCCGCCGTTGCGCGGAAATCAGCAGTCCGGCTATGGTAAGCGCCGTGCCGACCGTTCCCATGAGCGTGATCGGCTCATGCAGCGTAAAGTAGGCGAAGACGACCGTGATGACCGGCACCAGATAGATGCCGATGGTCACGCGCACGGTGCCGAGCGCATGGCAGGCAAAGCTCCATGCCGCAAAGCAGAATGCCGAGGCCGCGAATCCCAGAAACAGCATGTTCAGCCAGTTGAGCGGATTGTGCAGCCGCCGTATGTTGAGCTCAGGGTCCGCGGCAATGCCGAACAGCATGTCGCCGCGCAGCTCGGGGCGCAGGCCGATGATGACGAGCGGCAGCATGCAGAGCACTGCATAAAAGAAGATGCGGCGCGTGGCGGGCAGCGTCTTGTAGCCGAGCGCGTTGATGCGCGAAACGAAGACGGAATAGAAACCCCATGATATAGTGGCGCCGAGCGCGAGCAGATCGCCCTTGGGATTCAGTTTGAGCACGGCGGTGCCGTTGAAGCTGACGAGCGCTATGCCGAAGATGGCGATGACGAATCCGAGGCAGAAGCGCGGCGTAATGTGTTTTTCTTTCAGGAACAGCTGCGCGGTGAGCGCGGTGAATATGGGCGTGATTGAGACGATGATGCTCACGTTGCTTGCGGTGGAATAATGTATGGCGATGTTTTCCAGAAACTGATAGCAGGTTACGCCGAAGAATCCTGCCCCCAGAAACAGAAACTCGTGACGGAGAAGCAGCATGCGCATGGGGCGCGGATAGAGCAGCCATAAGCCTGCGTAGGCTGTGACGAAACGTCCGAGCAGAATCTCGAACGAGGTAAAGCTTTTAAGCAGATATTTTGTACTGACGAATGTGATGCCCCAGATAAAGATGCACAGGCCGGCCATGATCAGGCCGCTCACGGTTAACGGTTTGTTTTTGTAATAATTCATAGCACGGAGTATACCATCCGGACGCATCTCTGGCAAATGACACACAATGGTAAAATATGGTACAATCGGCGGCATGAAGGACAGTGAACTGGAAACGGGGCGGATGATTTCTTTTTTTGCCGCGCTCTGCATGTTTTTATCGGCGGTGGAGTATGCGGTGCCTAAACCGCTGCCGTTTATGCGTATAGGGCTGGCAAATCTGCCCGTGATGCTTTCATTGACAAAGATGCGCAGGCGCGACACGCTGCTGCTTATCCTGCTTAAGATTCTGGGGCAGGGATTTATCTCCGGCACGTTCTTTTCGTATATATTCGTATTTTCGGCAGGCGGCTCCTTTGCCGCCGGGCTGGGCATGATGGCGGTTCATGCTGCCTGCGCGCGTAATCCGCAAAAGCCGCTCGTCTCTGCGGTCGGCATCAGTCTGGCCGGCTCGCTTGCGAACAACATAGCACAGCTGTTGCTGGCGCGGTTCATCCTGTTCGGTGAAAATACCCGCTACATCGCTCCGGTGCTGCTCGTGTCGGGACTGGTTACGGGGCTGGCGCTGGGAGTGTTCTGCACGCTGTTCATTGCGCGCAGCCGCTGGTATGCGCTGCTGCCCGACTATACGGGGAGGTCAAAATGAAGCTTCCGGCCTGTATCGCGCGGCGGACTTCGTCGTTCTTTAACGACCGCATAAAGCCCGAGGTTCTGTTCATTATTTCCATGCTCTGCCTGCCGGTTTTTCTGCTGCTGCCGGCACTGCGCGCCACCTGGACGGCGGTGGCCGTGTTCTTTGTGCTGACGCTGCTGCGCCGCGGCAAGGTGCGCATCCTGCCGTCGGTCATCATCGTGGCGGGCATCGTGTTTTTTTCATTGCTTTCGCCCTACGGAAAGCTGCTGCTTTCTGTGGGAGGGCTGGACGTTACGCAGGGTGCGCTTGAAAGCGGTCTGCATAAAAGCGGCATATTGATAGGCATGGTATTCCTGTCACAGTTTGCGGTGTCGCCGCGCCTGCATTTTCCCGGCAGAATCGGCTCATTTTTGTCGGGCGTGTTCCGCACGTTCGACGCGCTTACGGCGCGCCGGATTTCGCTGCGTCCCGGCTCCGTCATATCATCCATAGACAGCAGGCTGCTTGAAATCTGGAATGATACGGCGTGCAGTTCCGACACCGGCTGCGCACAGGAATCTGCTCCGGCCGCGGACGGACCGGCACGCGATGAGTGACGTGCTGACGGCGGGCGCCCCTTATCCCGAGGCGGTGCGAGGGCTTCCCGTCGCTTCCTATCTTGATGAAATCTGTACATCCTTAAAAGCTTCCCGCTCTCGGTTTTTAGTGCTTACAGCACAGACCGCCGCCGGTAAGTCCACTGCGGTGCCCCTTGCGCTGCTGCGCCATTTTTCGGGCTCAGTGTATATGCTTGAGCCGCGCCGCCTTGCAGTGCTGGCCATAGCGTCGCGCGTTGCATCGCTGCTGGGTGAGGAACCCGGGCAGACCGCCGGATATTCCATGCATCTGGAGTCCGCGGTGTCGGAGCGCACGCGGCTGCTCGTGATGACCGAGGCGGTGCTTACGCGCCGTCTGCAGCAGGATCCGGGGCTTGAAGGCTGCAGCGTGGTGGTCATTGATGAATTCCACGAGCGTTCAATCCATGCGGATATGGCGCTGGCCTTTTTGAAGGAGGCCATGCAGCTGCGCGACGACCTGTATGTTATTGTTATGTCGGCCACCATGGACACGCAGACGCTTGCCGCCTATCTGGGCGGTGATGACGGCCCTGCGCCGGTGTTCAATGTGCCCGGCCGGCAGTTCCCGGTGGACATAACGTATGCGGGCGGTATATCCGCGGCGCAGGCGGTCATGCAGGAGCTGGCGGCCGGGCAGGACGGTTCCGGGTCGGCGCGTACGCAGACGGGCGGCAGCATTCTGGTGTTTCTGCCCGGCATACGGGATATCAGGCGGTGCCGGGAGGAGCTTGTGCGTTCGGGTGCCGCGGACAGATACGGCACCGACATACTGATGCTGCACAGCTCCGTGAGCTTTGCCGAGCAGAAAAAGGTGCTGTGTCCGCCCGGGCCCGGTGAGCCGCGCCGCGTTATTCTTTCTTCCGCCATTGCGGAAACGTCCCTGACAGTACCCGACGTTACGGTGGTCATAGATTCCGGCCTGTCCCGTATAAACCGTATGAACGTGGCAGCCGGCATGGAGCTGCTGGTCACCGAAAGCGAAAGCGCCTTTTCCGCGGACCAGCGTGCGGGACGTGCGGGGCGTACCGCGCCCGGCCGGTGCGTACGCCTGTGGAAGGAGCATGAGCAGCGTCCGCGCCGTACGCCTCCTGAGATTCTGCGCACCGATCTGGCGCAGCTTGTGCTGGAATGTGCGGAATGGGGTGCGTCCGCGCCTGAAACGCTTTCGTGGCTTGATATGCCGCCCAAGGCCGCATGGAACGCTGCCCGTGAGCTGCTGCTCCTTTTGGGCTGTCTTGATAGTGACGGGCATTGCACGGAGCGCGGCAGGGCGGTGCTCACGCTGGGGCTTACGCCGCGCCTTGCCTGCGCGGCGCTTGAGGGCGAAGGAGCCGTGCCGGTGGTGCTTGCATATTCGTCATACCGCGACAGCGCTCCTGCCGTACAGAAAAAATTCCGTGATGATATTTGCCGCCGTCTGAGGCGGCTGCCGCAGGGAGTCCTGCGTGATAAGCCTGCCGGTGATGCGCACCGGGATGCGGCACAGGTTGTACCGCTTGAGCAGCGCGCGCTGCTTGCAGGATTCCCGGACCGGCTTGCCCGGCTTACGGAGCCGGGCGCCCGCATGTACCGCTTTCCTTCCGGCAGGATAGCGTGCATCCCCGAAGGAAAGCAGGCCTGCGCCGCTGAATGGATTGTAGCGCCGGAAGTTGATGCCGGTGAGCGCTCGGGCGTCATCTACAGCTGTACGCCGGTTTCTGCTGAATGTGCCGAAGCATGGCTTGCAGGCCGCACGCAGGTGCGTACGGAAGTTTCATTCGTACCCGGCAGCCGTAAGATCCGCAAGATGCAGTACACGTGCTACGGCAGGATCATTCTTTCGGAAAAACAGCTTGTACCGCAGGCACAGGACACCGTTGAGGCGGTCTGCCATGCGGTGATCAGCGAAGGGCTGGACTGGCTGCCTCTGTCGGACGAAACGCAGTCGCTGCTCGTGCGTGCGCGGTTCTACAACCAGCAGGCTGCTTCGCCGCTTGCGCACAGCCCGGAACCGGAGGAGCTTGCGGGGCAGGTGCATGACTGGCTTGTGCCGTTTCTTACGTCAGGTGATGTAAGTGCCGGCACGGTCTTTGACGCGCTGTACTGGTGGCTGGACGGCGATACGGTGGATCGGGAGGTGCCGCGTCGGCTGACGCTGGCAAACGGCAGGTCATTCAAGCTGCGGTATGAAACGCATACCGAGGCGGACACCATTGTGGTTCAGCCGGTACTTGAGATCATCATACAGCAGATATTCGGCTGTTTTGTTACGCCGCGCGTGCTCGGCGCGCCGGTACTGCTTAAACTGCTGTCTCCTGCACGGCGGCCGCTGCAGATAACGCAGGATCTGGAAGGGTTCTGGCAGGGCGCGTGGCCTGAAATCTGCAAGGAGATGAAGGGACGGTATCCTAAGCATAACTGGGACTACCGGGTAACGGAATAGCAGGTTCCGGGCGGCGCACAGTTCACCGCACCGTCCGGTGAAACAAATTACTGCGCCTGAGTCTGCTCCTGCGCTTTTAAGGTTTTTGCTGCCGCCGTGAGCCCGGCATAATTCGGCTGGTGCACGAGTGACAACGCCGCGGTCAGCTGCACATCATAGTCAAGATCATAGGTCAGTCCGCCGCGCAGGCGCATGGCCTGTGAGCGTAC
>Ga0256405_10006632_pt1 | contig 18315 bp, 13 predicted proteins | sample RumenRJG_02DNA_FD_189096 | JGI IMG/M metagenome (GOLD analysis project Ga0256405, IMG submission 189096) | Bovine rumen microbial communities from Lethbridge, Alberta, Canada - RJG_02 | ecosystem: Host-associated > Mammals > Digestive system > Stomach > Rumen | place: Canada: Alberta... | reverse complement strand
CCATGTTGAGTGGTGTGTTGAGATCTCCGATTGCCATTGCGGTAAATATCGGCATCATGCGAGCATTCACTGCCATGCGCCGTTTTGTATCGGATCACGCGGGTCTTGTTCAGCGCGTTGGCGCGATTGAACTGAAACAGCTCGAAACGGACAAGCGGATCGACACGGTGTTTGATGCCCTTGATCGCGGCAACTTGCTCCCAAGCGGTATTTTGCCCGCCGAGTCTGAATTTGACTCGATGCGGTATGTCTCGCGTCTGATCGAAAGCGCACAATCGGAGATTGTACTCGTCGACCCGTATTCTGACGCGGTCACGCTGGAGGTTCTTTCGAAGAAACGCCCTGGCGTTAAGGTGCGGCTCGTCTGCAAAGATCGCGGCAAGCCGACGCCGACCGAAATCGCGAAGTTCAACCGTCAGTACAAGGGCCTCTCCGTCACCTACTCCGACGACTTCCACGACCGATTTCTCATTATCGACAACGTCGAGCTGCACGGCCTTGGCTCGTCCATCAACTGCCTCGGCCGTCGCGTCACTTCCTACGCCACCCGCGACCGGAAGGAGATTGCCAAGCTGCTGACAATGCTGCCGTGAGCGCTGAGGGAAAAACTTGGTATCCGCCGCGTAGGCGGGGCTCGCGATTCGTGGCGAGCCAAGCCGAGCGTGAGCGAGTGCCGAGCAAATCGGGTTTCAGGTGTGACCACTTGGCGGAATCGCGAGTCAGGCGTCAGCTTGGCGGATGGTGTGGCCGAAGTGCCGCTTGTAGATGCGGTAGAAGTGGTTGGCAGAGGTGAACTGCATCGACTTGACGACCTCATGGACGCTTTCACCGGCGTCTAGACGGCGCCGCGCCTCCTCCATCCGCTCTCTTTCTATCTCCTTTCCGATTGTCGTCCCGTGCACCTGCGAGAATCGCAGGTTGGCCAGCTGGCGCGAACATCCGAGATGCGAAATCACGTCTGCCGATGAAAGCGGGCTCATGCGGTTCTTCGCTATGTAATCAAGAGCCACGTCTACGAGACGCGAGGCGGAAATCGAGCGAGACGTGGACTCGCCGACGAATATACCACTTGACGGCACGAGGACTTCGTGGATTCTTCCTTTCCACTTCGGATGGAGAAAGAGGAATTCAAGTTCCCTAACGGCCTGACGTCCCATCATGCGCATATTCAGGATGACACTGGATATGCTCATGCCGCATTTTGCGTGGAAGGATACGTCATAGTCCACTCCTATGACCGAAACGGAAGATGGCACCGGGATGCCCTCTGCCTTGCAGGCGTTTATGACATCCGCCGCAGTCATGTCGTACGAGGCCATCACGGCGGCAGGCTTCGGCAGGTTTCGCACCCACGCCCTCAGTTTGCGATGGAAATCTGCGGGAGAGAACGGGGCGCGTTTCGACGCGTTGGTGCGATCCGGGAACACGTGCGTATCCAGGCCCGCCTTCTTCATCTCTGCGCGAAATGCCATCAGGCGCTCGGTGGAATAGAACTCCTCCATTGGGTCATGCACGTATCCCGCAGCGGCATATTCGCCGCGTTCCAGTAGGTGGTGTGCGGCGACGCGTCCGATGTCGGCATTGTCTGTCCACACGGTGGCAACGGCGTCGTCCCGCGAGGCTAGGCGCTTGTCCGTAATGTTGACTAGCACGGTCGGGATGCCTGTCGCGGCAAGCTTTTCCATGACGGCATCGGTGCCTGGGACCGAGAGGATGATCCCGTCGTATGGCACTCCGTCCCGTCCTTTCAAGTCGCGCTCCGACCGAAAAGACTCTGGCGGTGTCATCGAAAGCCTCCAGTCGCTTTTGTTGGACATTTCGTCCAGAACGCCCGTGAAGTGGTCTCTACAGGTGTATGTGTCCAGCGAATAGACCGCCAATACGTTGCGCTGCTGTTTCCTTGATTTCATGAGATTGAGGGCAGTATATCAAATAATTGGCATAATGTGAATAGCCATGTTAGCGTAATGTGAATGTAAAATATTGATTGTTGTATCGTGCGTGTGGTATAATCGCCGCGTCTTAAGCACTAAAAGGAAAATACCATGAACCTGCTAAAAATAAACGAAAAGAGAGTGTGCTTTATGAAGCGGCGTCTTGTGTCCATAGTGACTGCGATATGCGTAGCAGCGCCGATTGTGGCGGTGGCCGATACGCTTACCTGGGACGGCGGCGCGTCTGGCAACTTCTCGACCGGCCCGTGGAGCGGCGGCGAGGCCGGCCATGAGACGCCGCAGGATGGCGACACGCTCGTTTTCGGCACGGTAGGCGATTTCAACAACGACCTCTCCGAACTTTCGCCCGCAGGCCTCTCGATGACTGCCGCCGGCCCCGTAAGGCTTGGTGGCAACCAGATTGCGCTCATGTCTGGTGCAACTATTTCAAAGTCCGGTTCGGGTACATATACCAACAACGTCCCGCTTGTGCTCGGGACGGCTTCCGGACAGACGGTCTATGTCGAGGTCGCCTCCGGCTGCACGATTGAGATGCTCGCCGCAATATCGGGCGACGCGAACCTCGTCTATGGCAACACCTCCACAACCGCCGGCTCCGTCAACCTCCGCGCAGACAGTGACTACACCGGCACAACGACGATTAAGCGGGGTACAGTTCGTGTCTATGCAAATAGTGCATTTGGAACTTCGGCCGCTGGCACAACCATACAAAACGCCACGAAAAACGATGCCAAGACGGGCCTCTTCTTCTATGGTGTCACAATGAATGAGAACTTCACGACCAAGCTCAACTACGACACCAATGCGAACTCAAACCATAAGCCCGTCCAGTTCAATGGTGCCTGCAAGTTCAATGGCACGTGGACGATTAGCGCCTCCGTCGGCGGCGGCAGAATTTGGGTTTTGGGTGGTTCGGCAGTTCACTTCAGTGGGACTTTTAGTTCTGGGCAATGGAATACGTGCGCGCTTTTTCAAGGGACTGTCCATTACGATGGCGAAGGATCCTCGCTTGGACAGGATGACTACTACGGTGGGACTATATACTACAATGCCCATTGCAAGTGTCCGTACACCATGTCTCTTGGACAGTCGGCCTCTTCCGGTTGGCTCAACATGACCCAGACGCGCTACTTCAACTGCGAAAACGCGATGGTGTACAACAACTCCACACCGCCTGTCATCGCCTTCATCCGCGGCGGATGCGCGGCCGACATGTGCGGCTACGACCAAACCTTTCAGGTGATTACTTGCGCTTCTGGAAATTCAAGTAGTGTTGTGCGAAGCACGGACCCCAGCACCATCCATCTAACGCTTCCGGGTTCTTCCGCCGCGACCTGCTACGCGAAGTTCACCGGCAAGGTCTCGCTCTCCTTCGAGGGGCCGCGGCCGATGTCGCTCGGCAACACGGCCAACACCTCGACCGGCTCGCTCTCGTTGACGAACGCGGCCGCCGTGACATTGCTTGACGGTTTCAAGTGGTGCGGTTCGTCCGTGACGGTCGCAGACGGCTCGACGCTGACGGTCGGCAACGCCACGTTCCCTGAGACACTGGCAGTCGCAATCAATGACCGCGTCGCCAGTGGAGGCAATGGCGCTGTCTCTTCTAAGATTGCGCTTAATGCGGACGCAGTTGCCGAAACGCTCACCATCAACGGCAAGACCAGAAGCGGTGGCAGAACCTACGGCGCGACGGGCTCTGGCGCGGACATAGTCGACGACGACCATTTCTCTGGCACTGGCAAGCTTCGCGTGAGAAAGCCATGCGGCACCTTCATTATCATTAGGTAACGTTGGGGGTGTCTGGAAGTCTGGAAGCATAGGCACCTAACCCCCTTCAACCCTTATGAACTAACCCCCTTCAACCCTTATGAACCGCACCACTTCAACCCTTATGAACCGCACCACTCACACTCTGGCCACAGCGTTATGCGCCGCCACAATCGGAACAACCACGCTTGCAGAAACCAATCCACTGGAAATCGCTGTCGAAACAAACCGCGAGGAGGCCGTGTCCAGTTTCCGCGCCGAGTGCGCGGCGGCGGGACAGAAGGGCGCGATCTGCGTCGGGTGGGCCACCTCGATGGAGAAAGTCCGACCTCGCGACGGCGTGCTGCCGAAGGTCGCGACGGACCTTTTCGTCCGCCTTGCGCGCGGCGAGAAGGAATCAGTCCAGCTCTTCGTTGTCCCGATGTCCGGCGACCTGCGCAACGTCAAAGTCGCCGTGAACGGAGACCTTGCAATGCAGAATGGGGACGCCGCTTTCGCGGCGTCGAACATCGCGGTGAGCGTCCTCGGCTACTTGAACATCACGAACAAGCCGCCTTACAAGACTGGGCAGAACGTTGCCACGACGAACGCCCCGGGCTACCGTAGGGATGCCATTCCCGCCTCCCTCGGCTGGTGGCCGGATCCGATCATGTCGCATCTCGACCATGCCGACGTACTCGGCGATGACGTGCAGGGCTTCTGGATCCGCGTTCGCGCCCCGGACGACCAGAGGGCCGGCCTTTACGAAGGCCGCGTGACTGTCTCCGCCGCCGGCGCGGAGCCGGTCGATCTGCCATTTGCGGTGAGAGTCAACGACTTTTCCGTGCCGAAAAAACCGATGCTGCCGCTCGCCGTCCCGTTCCAGGGCATCTCGCGCCAGACGGACATCAACCGCGACGCCGCCAACGCCCCGGATGCCCCGCCGAAACTGTGGGGACGCCACAGGGACGAATGGATCGCCTTCATGTCTGACCACTACGTCACTTGCGGCGGCATATACGTTCAGCGTCCGAACTTCGACATGCTTGAGCGCCAGAGGCCCTTCGGTGTCGAGGGCGGGTTCAATCTCGGCATCTTCGACGCGCCTAAAACGACGACCAACGAGGCCGTCGTCGCCGAATGGCGCAAAAAGACGATTACGCGGCTCGTTGAATCATACGAGAAGGCGAAGTCGCTGGGCATCGCCGACAGGGCCTTCATCTACGGGTGCGACGAATATCATCCGCACACCTTCGGCCGCGCAGAATGGGCCGCCGCCGAGATCAAGAAAGCGCTTCCGGACGTGCCGATCATGACGACCGCCGCCGACCGCAGTTACGGCGCAAGCGGGAAACTCAAGTCGTTCGACTGCTTCGTCTCGACTACGCAGGACTACGACCCCCGAAAGGCCGAAGCCGCGCGCAAATGCGGACGCAAGGTGTGGTGGTACTTCGCGTGCGACAACCACGCACCATACGCCAACAGCTTCATCGAAGGGCAGGGGATCGAGATGAGAAGCGTCGTGGGCGCACAGGCCGTCAAGTACCGTCCCGACGGATTTCTCTACTACTGGATTGGTTCGAACTGCTCCTACCGTCCGGCTGGCGACGACCCATTCACCGAATGCGAGCCGAGGACGTGGTTCCGCTACTACCACGGCGACGGCGGCTGGCTCTCCTGCGGCCCCGACGGCATACCTCTCTCCACCATCCGTTTCGAGAACTTCGCCGACGGCCTCGAGGACTACGCCTACGCGAAGCTTCTCGAGGAGAAGCTTCGCGCAGTTGAAAGTAAAAAGTTGAAAGCTGAGAGTGCTGGCGGGGACAACTGGATTCGCCGGGCGAAGGAGGCGCTCGCCGTTCCTGACACGGTCGTTCAGTCCGTTCGCAACTACACCGACGACCCGGCGGCGCTCTACCGCTGGCGCGACGAAATGGCGGACTTGATTGAGGAGGGGGCGGTGGTGGCAGAATGCGGCGGTGCGGCACGACCGCTGCGGTTTATGACTTTCAATATATTCGGTGCCGGATATGACCCGGAGAGGGGCGGTCCTGGCGGCTTCAAGGCCGAAGAGCGGGAGGGACGCGCCATGGCCTTGGTGAGACGATATTCGCCCGACATAATATCATGGCAGGAAGTGAACGAACAATGGTGGCCGAGCCCGCTCTTTTGTGGCATGGAGGAGTATGACGTTGTGCGCGGCGACGAGGACGAGGCGCTTGTCCGAGCGGGCGCAGACCTCTCGAAGCGTCGGCCTCATTGGGTCAACCATGAACCCCTCATGTACAGGAAGGACCGGCTTGTACTTCTTGACAGCGGACTTGATTTCTACCACATATCGCTTCAGTTCGAAAAGAGCCTGACTTGGGCCGTGCTGGAGGATAGGTCGGACAGGCGGCGCTTCATCGCGTTTGCGACGCATTTTTGGTGGAAGCAAGGCGAGGAGGCGGATGCGATACGCGAATTGAACGCACGCCACGTGCTGTGGCGTATCGACGCAATACGCGCAAAGTGGGGGAATCTCCCGGTCATTGGCGGCGGCGACCTCAACTGTGTCAAGGGTTCGCTCGCGCTCAAGACGTTTGACCAGTTCGGATATGACGATGCTGGCGAGACGGCACCAGTGCGCTCAACTGTGCCGTCCGAGCATGGAGCGCTCGTGCGCGATGCGGAAGGGCATTGCAGAGGGCGCGTCGGGAAGGTGGGCGAAAAAGGCCACTGCATGATCGACCACGTTCTCTGCGAGCGCGGCAGGGTGGTGCCGCTTCGGCACGACGTCGTCATAGACGAAGACGCCGTCGACATCTCTGATCATTCCCCGGTCGTTGTGGATTTCGCCTTTAAATGAGTGACGATTGCGAACTCTGCTGGGATACGCCACACGGAGAATGGCGATACCCGCTGATTTTTCAAGTGATATACAATGGTAAAAAGGGGCCCTTCTATATAAGAGGAGTGCGCGTTCTTTCCTGCGATACGCTTGCCGATACTCGTCCCGATGGTAAGCTGTATCCAAGCGATCACTTCCCAGTGTCGGCTGAAGTAGCCCTGTAGTCCCTTTCTGAAACATGCGCGATGATAAATAAGGAAAAGACAACATGACGAGAGTCGCGAAAGGAGGAAAATGAGAACGGTATGCGGGACAATCCTGGCGGCGGCGATGGCAACATGCACGGTTGGAGCGGCAGCTGTGGCGGAGAAGATGCCGACGGTAGCCTCGGCGAAGATGCCGGAGGCGAAGCATGTCTTTTCGATGTCGTGCAAGGTGACGGCGGTGAACGGCGACCTTGCGACGGCGGAAGGGCGCGCGAAGGCGATAGCTTGGTGGAAGAAATATGGTTTTACGAAACTCTGGCTCGAGAGCTACAGACACGGCGAGCGTGTGCCGACCGAAAGACTCGTCGATGAGCGCGACGCATTCCGCGCCGAAGGCTTCGAGGTCTGCGGCATGATAACCCCGACGATGCTGAACGACCCGAAACCCGGCGCAAAGGAGGCGCAGATGGTCGTCTGCTGGAGCGACCCGAAGGCGCGGGAACGCATGCGGGAAGAATGCGCACGGGCGGCAAGGGTCTTCGACACTGTGATTCTCGACGACTTCCTGTTTTCGAACTGCGGCGACGGCTGCGAGAGATGCCGCGCAGACAAGGCGGCGCGGAAAATTTCAGACTTGGGGGAGTACAGGCGGACGCTTATGTACGAAGTGTGCGAGCGCGACATTCTCCCTGCCGCGAAGAATGCCAACCCGGAATCGCACTTCATCATCAAGTATCCCTGCTGGTGGCGCAGATACGAGGCGCGCGGCTATTCACCGGTGCGTCAGGCATCGCTCTTTGGCGCATGCTGGGTGGGAACCGAAACGCGTGACGCGAACCCCGAGCCGATACAGGCGTGCTGGATCATGGCGTGGATGAACGAGGTCACAGGCGGCAGATGCGGCGGCGGGTGGTACGACGCATTGGACTGCACGCCTGAGAAGTTCGTGGAACAGGCGTACTACACGATTCTCGGCGGCGCAAAGGAGTCGCTTGTCCACTGCTACGACTACCTGCTCGCGGACGATCCGGGGCGGACACCGTTCGGCGAAAAGGCGGGTAGCCCGCGCAAGTGCCGCGAGGCGTTCGAGCGGGCTGCGCCGGAGCTTCGCAGACTCGCTGACTTCGTCAGCGGTGCGGAGCGCGGATCTTTTTCAATGGGTGCGGATGGGGTCTCTGCGCACGAGTTCACGAAGGGCGGCAGGCGTTTCGTCGCCCGTCTCAACACTAAGGACGAGCCAGTCGCAGGACTCCCTGCCCATGGCTTCGAACTGAAGGAATGCAAGAGGGAATGAGAATAGAAATTGCGGGGATAGACCCTTTTGACGGTTGTGATTTTGGACGGAAGCCGCATGATTTGACAAGATGTCGTAAGGCGTCCCACGAAGTTCTTTCTTTGCGACCTTTGCGTTCTTTGCGGCTAAAACACCAGAGTCGATTAGGGTACACTATGGGGTCAGACCCCATGGTCACCCCGTCTCTGATTTTGCCTCTGTCTCAAACGTCGACAACCCTTCCAACTGGTTCTCGCTCTGGTTTTAAACAAAAAAGGCAACAGAAAATGAGAACGTTATGCGGGACAATCCTTTTGATGGGAGTGCTACCTTTCGTTGGCTCTGCTGCCATTGACATTTCGACTGGACGACAGTTGTTTGTCGATGACTTTCTCGTTGAGGCGACTACTAATGTCGTGCGCCACTGGAACAGACCAGTTAAGATGGATGGTCCAATAGTGTGGCCAGGAAGTGGCGCAGCGCCGCAAAAGACGGACGGCTCGTCTGGCGCAAGTGAAGGCGAAGCCGTCAACCTCACGTGCGCGACGGACGGCGGGCTTTGGTGGGATCCAACTCGGCGAAAGTTCCGCCTTTGGTATCAGGCCGACTGGCTTGGCGACATCTGCTATGCTGAATCTGACGACGGCGTGAAGTGGGACTATCCAGACCTCGGCGTCGTCACCGGGACCAACCGTATATTCGAACATGACATAATCGACAGCTGGAGCGTTACGCCGAACTATGAGGCAAAGAACCCGTATGCCGACTGGAAACTCCACATCTCGTATCCATACGTTCCGCCGGCATGGCCGCCAGCAACCGGCGACCGGCTGTGGGAGTCGAAGGACGGAATTCATTTCAGACCGCTTGGCCTTGCCGGGCGTTCCGGGGACAGGTCGACGTCGTACTACGATCCATTCCGTGGTCTGTGGGTGTTTTCGCTCCGCAGTGCATCGCTGCCGCGCACGCGCCACTACTTCGCTTCACGCGAGTTTGGCGGCGCGAAGTGCCGCTGGTCGTGGCCGGGCGACAAGTTCGCGCCTGAATCGCACAGGAGTCTTATCGGGCCGGAGGCATGGCTTGTTGCCACGAACCATCCGAACTGGCAGCTCTACAGTTTCAATGCTGTTGCCTATGAATCGCTCATGCTCGGCGTGATGGAGGTTCTCTACAACACGCCCGGCGACAACGGAGACTGCGAGAAGGCCGGGCTTCCGAAGCAGACTGGACTTCACTTCTGCTTTTCGCGTGACGGCAAGACCTATGAGCCGCGCGCGGAAGCCGACATAGCACCGTCGGGATGGGGCAGCGGCAAGTGGGACACCGGCTATCTCTCGCCGGTCGGCGGAATCTGCGTCATAAAGGACGAGCGGCTTTGGTTCTACTACTCGGGATTGCGCGGAGACTCGATGCGGCTTGACAGAGGCAAATGCTGGATGCGCAACGGCATGTATTCCAACGGCTCCATCGGCGCAGCGACGCTCAGGCGCGACGGCTTCGCGGGAATGGTCGCGGACGGCAGGGGCGAGCTTTTGACAAAACCAGTCGTGTTCAGCGGTAGGTGTCTTTTTGTGAACGCCGAATGTCGCTTCGGCTCTGTGTGTGCGGAGATCGTCGGCGAAGACGGCAATGTAATTCCCGGATTCTCGCGCGGCGATTGTGCCGCGTTCTCGCGCGAAGATTCCGTGAAAACGGAACTTCGCTTCAAGGGAGGCGATCTTTTGTCTCTTGCCGGAAAGCCTGTTCAATTCCGTTTCCTTATTCACTGCGGAACGCTGTATTCATTCTGGGTGTCGCCGTCCGATCGCGGCGAATCATGCGGGTATGTCGCCGGCGGAGGCCCGGTGTACAATGGATTGAGGGATCTATGACGACAATGATTAGATTTCTCCGCCGTCAGTCGTTCGGTTTGGCGATTCTCGCGTGTGCAGCGGTTGCGTTCGTGTTCCCGGCGGCGTTCACCGAGTGGGGCGGCGTAAAGCTGACGTCGCTTGTCGTCCCGGCGATACAGCTCATCATGTTCGGCATGGGCACAACGCTCTCTTTAGGCGACTTCCTTAGGGTCGTGAAACGTCCCTGGGCTGTGGTGACCGGCGTGTTTCTGCAGTTCCTCGTGATGCCGGTAGTCGGATTTGTGCTTGCCAAGTCTCTCGGCTTTTCCGGCGAGCTCGCAGCGGGCTGCGTTCTTGTCGGCTCGGTTGCGGGAGGCACGGCGTCGAACGTGATTGCCTTTCTCGCCAAGGCGGATGTCGCGTTGTCCGTGACGATGACATGCTGCTCGACGCTTCTTTCCCCGTTTGTCACGCCGCTTGCGATGAAAGTCCTTGCCGGCTGCTTTGTGGAGATTGATGCGACGAAGATGATGTTTGAGATACTGAAAGTAGTCATCGTACCGATGCTTGCGGGAGGGATCGTCCACCGTATTCTTCGTCGGCAGTTTGACGAGCACAAGGCGATATGTGACAAGGCGCTATCGGTTCTTTCGATGGTGGGGATCTGCTATACGATTCTCGCGCTTACCGCGCCGAGCCGCGACACGTTCGCCTCGGCAGGAGTTCTCATCATCTTCGCTGCAATCGTCCACAACACGGTCGGCTACGCGAGCGGCTACTGGCTCACGCGTTTTGTCGGACGATTTGCGCGTCTTGGCGAGGCGGAGGCCCGCACAGTCGCCATTGAGGTCGGTATGCAGAACGGCGGCATGGCAGGTGCGCTCGCCGTGGGCGTTCTCGGCAGCGCAGTTGCGGCTTTGCCAGCAAACGTTTTTTCTATTTGGATGAATTTTTCCGGCTCTGTGCTTGCAAGTATTTGGAGTCGCGGATTGCCAGTTGGAATCAAGGGTGGCTCCCGCGAAGCGGCTGGTTCCGGACGTGTCCTGGAACAGGTGCATATCCCCCGAGGCGAAGCAGAGCCGCGAGATTCGCCTGTCGCGCAGCGATCAGGTTGCCCGACGAGCAACGCGAGGAGCCTTGCGCAGCAAGGTCGAGCGGTGTAAATCCGCCGCGATAGGAATTACATAGGATGAATCTCTGTCTTTTCTTCGAGGGTACGGGGCGGGGCGTCGCGGGGTGTATCACAAATGTGACGCGCTTGCGCGACCTTTGCGTGGATGACTCGCGACAGAAGCTACATCTTGAAGCGGGGCCTGGGACTCATTTCGGTTCGTATCTCGCGGGGAAGATTGCGGGCGTGGACTGGAGAACGACATTCCGCTCGGCGCGGCGGTGGTTCGAGGCGAACTACGAATCGTTGCCGAAAGACGGGATTGGCACTTCTGTTTTCCTCTTCGGCTTCTCACGCGGGGCGCTTATTGCTCGGCACTTCGCGGCGTGGCTCGACAAGCTTGGCGTCGAGGTTGACTATCTTGGATTGTGGGACACAGTTGACGCTACCATCGGGCTGGATGTCGCGGCAGATTGTCCGCGCAATGTCAAGAAGGCGCGGCATGCCGTTTCGCGTGACGAGACGCGGAAGTTCTTTCAGTATGTCCCGCTCAAAGGCGACAAAGGGCAGGTTGTTGAAATGCTCTTCCCCGGCAGCCATAGCGATGTCGGCGGACTTTACGACGACAATCACCTTGTCGCCGACCTTGCACTTGCATGGATCGCGGCTGGTGCAAAGCGAGAGGGATTGCGGCTCAAACGCACCGCCCGGCTTTCGCAAAAGCTCGACGCTTCAGCCGTCGTCCTGCATGACTCCCATTCCCTCGCCTCCAATCTCTGGGGCGCATTCGACCGCGCCCGCCGCAATTTACCCCGAATCAGATTGCACTTCGCTTGCAAAGGACTCTGAACGGATGTGGGGATTGAAGGGTCAAAGCTTATCGACACAATAGCATTGATGCAGCTGGCGTTTTCTTTGCGACCTTTGCGTTCTTTGCGGCTAAACATCAGAGTCGATTAAGGTTGTTTGGCGTCGAGTAGGGCGACGCTTTCTACACGATCTACACGGCTAGAATCTGTGTGGGGCCGCGAAGCGGCTGTATTCGGGCGGGCGCTGAAACAGGCGCGACGTTGCGGTAAATATGTCGCGAAATTTGTAATATGGCAATTTCGCGACGAGTGATGTTGCTGCTTCGAGGCTACAGGGTCAGACATGGTTACCACAGTAAATTACCACAGTAGCGGGAGTTTATGATATACTGTTCGGCATGAGACGTTGCAGAATAAGTCTTCCAAATCGGTGCTATCAACCACCACGTCACGCTGCGCGGCCTAAACACAGTTGAGATTAGCACGGCGCGCGCGGTCGAGGTCAAGGAGGCGTTCGTAAAGGCGCTGTCGGAAGGCGGAGGAGTCTCGGCTGGGAAAATCAAGCAGATACGCGAACAGCTTACGGCCAACGCATCAATAATTCCTTCTCCCCGCTGACGCGAGGTAGAACGAATTTTTGATGCGTAGTTTTGACATAGACGGATATGAGGAAAAAATGATATAATACAGCTCAATCAAGAAAGATTAAGGAGTAGCCTATCGTAGAAAGTGCCACGATGACAAGGACTAGACTTGAGCACTTCCTGAAATCCGTCGGATATCCCGACCGGGTTCCAGAGGGTTCGTCTTCGTTCACGATGCGCGTGGACGGGATGGAGATCGTCGCCAAGGAGGCGAACGGTAGCATAGTCCTTTCGTATTCGCTTTCCGACGATTCGTCAATTGTCCCGACACTTTGCTCGTATGCTGCCGGAAGGATTCTGAGGGAAGACGCCGTGCTGTCTTGCGACAAGTCTTCGGCCTTTCTCTGGCAGGATGCACCTACAAGTTCAAGCGAGAGGGAGATGGTTCGGCTTTTCGAGACATTTGTGGATTCATGCGACTGGTGGCGGGAGAGGGTCGATGCGCTGCGAGGCGGGGCGACCGCCTCGACCGCCCCTGACGACGCCATGGTGATAAGACCGTGAGGAGATGAACGAGATGGATTTTGCCAAACGAATTCTAATGGTTTTTCTGTGCTACGCCGCGGCCTTCGTCGCGACGGCGGACGGGCCGGCTGCTTCGGCAGAGAAACCTGTTACTCCTTCCATTCCCTGGAAGCTGCCTTCGTACACGCTTGTCGCGCGTGATATGGATCTTCGAGTCGCTCTTGAGACCTTTGCAGTCGCCGAAGGCCTTTCGGTCGTGATGTCACCGTCTGTCCTCGGGCGTTTTTCCGGTGACTTCAAGGATGTTCCGCCCGGCGATTTCCTCGACAGGATCGCCACCACCCACAACCTGATGTGGTACTACGACGGCGCTGCACTATATATCTGCGGGGCAGGAGAGATAGCGACGATGCTCGTTGACCTGAAGTACATGAAAGCCGGCGAGGTGCGCGCCATGCTCGCGGAACTCGGCGTCGAGGATCGGCGGTTCCCGCTAAAGACCACCTCTAACGACGAACTTGTAATGGTTTCAGGCCCTCCGCGCTATGTGTCGCTCGTCGCCGAGATGATAGCGAGAGCCGACAGTCTCCGCGAGAAGCGCACGTTCAACGAGGTCGAGGCGCGCATCTTCCCGCTTGTCCACACTTGGGCGGACGACATCTCCTTCAGGGCGAGCAGTCCCGAGTCTACGCTGCAGTTGCGCGGCGTGGCGCGTATTCTCCAGGATATAATGACAACCTCTTCCGGCGTCAACGCCCGCGACACTTCCCTTACCAACGAGATTTCTCACTTCGAAGCGGCGCAGATGGCGTCGTACAATCCGATCATTCGCCCTGAGAACCGCTTGAACGCCGTAATAGTGCGCGACGTTGTTTCGAGGATGCCGATGTACGAAAACCTCATAAAGCAGCTTGACGTCCCGCAGCGGCTTGTCGAGATTGACATCACTACGGTTGAGCTTTCGCGCAAGGACGCGCTCGACTGGCAGCTGTCGCTTGCCGCGTCGGGCAACCACGGCCATTCCGACATGGGCGGCGGGCAGAACGCTGCAAACCTCTTCTCGCCTGCCGCAATTGCAGGAAAGGGGCTTGCCGGCGCCCTTACGCATGTCCATTCTTCGTATGCCCTCGCCGTCTCGCTCACCGCGCTTCGCGAGAAGGGCAAGGCGCGTTCCATTTCCCGCACTTCGCTTCTCACCGTCAACAACCTCGCCGCGGAGATGTCCGACACCCAGAGCTACCACGCCAAGGTCATCGGCACCGAGGTCGCGACCCTCGAGTCCGTCTCGGCTGGCACGCGTCTGCAGATCAAGCCGCGCATACTTCCGTCTCCCTCGACGAATATCCCGAATCAGGTCTGGCTCTCGCTTGAACTTGGCGACGGTGGCTTTGAGTCGATAACGGTTGACGCGATGCCGATGACTCGCTCGTCGACGCTCCAGACGCAGACGGCCATCTTTGAGGATGAGGCGATAGTTCTCGCTGGCTATTTGCGCGACATCGAGGAGTCTGCCGGGTGGGGAATTCCGTATCTACGCGACATTCCATGGATTGGCTGGATTTTTGGCGGCGCTTCCACGCGCAAGGAGACCGTGCAGCGGCTTTTCATACTTACTCCCCATGTGATCGACATCGACGTCGAGATGCTCGCGCGCCAGCAAGCGGCGCGCCAGAGAGACGTCACCTTGGCAGAGGTGCTCGAGGATAACGCGGAAGTGGTCGACGAATATCGCAAGAGGCGTGATCTGGAGCGCGAGCATTCCAACGAACGTCGTCATGAAAAGTGGGAGGATGCGTATGAACGTCGTAGCGCCGAGCTTGATCATGCGAAGAACGTCCGGCAGATCGAGCGCGAGAGGAATTCGCGCATACTGGACGCGGATATCAAGCGCTGGAAAGAGGAAGAGGAAGCCTTGAGGGCTGCTGCGGCCGTGTTCGAGGAGGCCGCTGGCACCCAGGCGAACTGAAGATGGAGACGGTAAAGATAGACGGGGGCTTCGCAGAGGTCGGGGCGGGTTCGTGGCTGATGGGCCGCGGCCAGCCGGCGGCTTTCTTCGGTTCCGCCGTCCGTCGCCGCCGCAAGGGCTTCTTCCTTCGCGACCGTTCGCGTCTTGACCTTGTCGAGACGACTGCTGCCGCGAAGTGCGCCGACGCGCGGCGCCCGTTCCTCACTCACATTCCCTGTGCGGCGCCTGTGTCCGCCGCCTCGGGCAAGGTCCTTGTCGCGCCTGCGTCCGCTTGGGCCGGGGCGCAAACCGTGAAGGTGATTCCAATGTCCTCCAGGGGCTCGCTTTGCGTCACTCGGTTTGGCGAGGAATGGGTAGTCATGGCGACAGCCAGCCGCACCTCCCGCATACAGGTGCCCGACGGGGACACTGTTTCCGCTCGTCCCGAGGCGGTAGTCGCGTGGACCGGCAACAGACCTACCGGCTTCTGCCCGAAGCTCGGGCTTCTTGACGTGCTGCTGCCGCGCGGGCCGAAAGACCTGTTGCTTCATTTCCATGGGCCCTGCCTCGTGTGGATCGAAGGGGCGATGCCCAACCTTTCAGCTTTTCAACTTTCAACTTTCAACTCTACAAGCAGGAGGGTCTATGGCGCTTGATGCCGCGCAGATTCTCCGGCAGACCTATGCTTCTGGCGCAGAGCGCATCGACGTCTCTTCGCTTATGAGGCAGACAGAACCGCAGGCGGTTGCGCGCGGCGAGCTTATGGGCACGGCTGTGGTACTCCAGGAAGATCCAATGGCCGAGCTGATGGATTCGATGGAGGAGCTTTCGTTCCAGTTCGAGGAGAAGACGGCAAAGCGCGTCGCCGAGCGTCGGCTCGGCGAGATGCAGGGGCCGCGATCGGCGCTCGTCAAGGCGATAGAGACCTGGATGTCGATGATGCCCGATATGCCGGGCCGCGACTTCATAACGCGTCTCGCGCGAGGCCTTAGGTCTGCTGTCGGGGCGGGGAACCTTCCCGACGCACGTGAACTTCTGAAGGAGCTTGCGCGCGGCTCGACCGACTCGTCCCATCAGTTCGCGATGCTCGACATCCTCGAGCAGGCGTTTGGCGTTGGCGAGGAGGACCTGCAGGCGCTCGTCAGGCAGGCAAAGGCGGCGCTCGTCCAGGAGAAGGGCCCCGAAATAAGGGCCGGTATCAATCTCGCCGAGGAGATCAACGCGCGCGCCACGACGCCCGAGCAGATGCAGGAGCTGCGCGACATGTATCGCAGCGAGGTCGTCGGCTTCACGAGCCCGCAGGACTGCTTCCGTTCGCTTCTCGCAAGCCGCGGCCCAGGGCGTCTCGCCGACGCCATTTCGTTCCTCATCGCCGGCTGCGGCAAGGATCTTGCGTCTTCGTCGCCCTCGCTTGAAGCTGCGTCACTTGGACGCATCCTCACCGACCTCGGCTGCGTGCATAGCCTGCAGTCTGTCTTGGAAGACTTGAGCGCGCTCGCGGCCCGCATGGGCAAGGAATTTGGCGAAAAGTGCCTGATGAACGGCGAGCAGATGACTGGTCGCGTAATGGACTTGACGGAGCAGGCGTTTGTCGCCGCGAGTGCGATTGCCGCGTTCGAAGGGGATTGCGGGCTTGCCAAGCTCCTTGCGAGGATGGACTTCGCTCGCGAGCTTACGCGGCTTTTTAGGCGGCTTTCCCCGCGGCTTTTCACGAAGGAAGGCGACAGGCAGCGGCTCGTGGACGCCGCGCAGGAACATCTCGACGGGCTTATCGCGCTCGAGAACGAAGAAGAGGAGGCCTCCGCATGACGGCGCCATCATGGGTAGACTCCGTAGTCGGGGAGTTCGGCCAGTCGGCCGGGCTCGGGCGCATATCGCTCGGCGAGAAGGGCGTTGCCGCGCTTTCGTTCCAGAACGGGCTTGTCCTCCACCTTGAGCACGCCTTAGACTCGCTTTTCGTCACCATGACCGTTCCGACGCGGCTTGACGCAGCTGCCGCCGTGCGGCTTCTTGGCTATGCGCATCCGGACGCGCACTTCGCCTTCCGTCTGCGGACGGGTTATATCGCAAAATCAGGACGCGCCGTCTTCGCGGTCAAGATCGCAGACCGCGACGTGACGCTCCCTGCAGTAAACGCGGCGTTCGCCTTCCTGTGGCGACTCGCAATGGAGTTTGGAGGTGTCTCATGAGCCTAAGCGTATCAAGGACGACGGAACCACTCCGGTTCGACACGGGGATCGGTCAGGCCGGTTACGCCGAGATACTCGATTCGCCGGTCGCCGGCCAGCCGCAGAAGTCGCTTCTTCCCGGTTCCACGACGGTTACGCAGGCGATCGACGAGCTCTTCCCGACGGACAGGTCGGTCGGCGGCGAGGTGATGCGCGCTCTTGTGGCGGGGAACTCGGCTGTCATGAGGACGCCAAGCGGGTTCTCGCAGGCGGCCCATTCGGCGTTGCGCGCGCTCAAGGAGCGCGAGAGCGCAGCGGCAGACGACGCGGCCGCGGAGATAGAGATGCTGCTTGCGGACACCGACCTCCTCGACAGGTACAGGATGGCTCTTCTTGAAACGTAAGTCGAAAGTCGTAAAAGTCAGACGAACAAAATGCTGAAAAACTTTACAAACTTCTCGAATGTGTTCTCCAGGTTCGGCGACCTGGTGCTGGCCGTTCTTGTCGTCTGCATCATCGGTCTTTTGATCATCCCGCTGCCGACGGCAATGGTGGACTTGCTGATTTCCATCAACCTGATGATCTCGACGGTGATGCTGATGCTCTCGCTGTACCTGCCGCGAGCGCTCGCGTTCTCCACGTTCCCGTCGATGCTGCTCTTCACGACCCTGTACCGCCTCGCCCTGAACGTGACTACGACGCGTCTCATCCTCCTCAAGGCGGACGCGGGCGAGATCATCTATACGTTCGGCAACTTCGTCGTAGGCGGCAACTTCATCGTTGGCGCCGTCATCTTCCTTATCATTACGATAGTCCAGTTCGTCGTCATCGCGAAGGGCGCGGAGCGCGTTTCCGAAGTCGCCGCCCGCTTCACCCTCGACGCGATGCCCGGCAAGCAGATGTCGATCGACGCCGATATGCGCGCCGGCGCGATTGACCAGGAGACCGCCAAGCAGCGCCGCAACGAGCTTGCGAAGGAAAGCCAGCTGTACGGCGCGATGGACGGTGCGATGAAGTTCGTGAAGGGCGACGCGATCGCGGGACTAATCATGACCTCGATTAACATCGTCGGCGGCATCTGCGTTGGCGTTTTCATGAACGGCAAGGAGATCGGCTGGGCGATCACGAAGTATGGCATCCTCACGATTGGCGACGGCCTCGTGTCGCAGATTCCGGCGCTGCTCGTCTCGATCACGTCAGGCGTCATCGTAACCCGCGTCGGCGATGTCGACAACAAGCCGCTCGGCCAGGACATCATCGACCAGTTCTTCGCCCAGCCCAAGTCAATCATGCTCGGCGCGGTGATGCTTGTTGCGATCGGCCTGATCCCC
>Ga0256405_10006631_pt1 | contig 18316 bp, 15 predicted proteins | sample RumenRJG_02DNA_FD_189096 | JGI IMG/M metagenome (GOLD analysis project Ga0256405, IMG submission 189096) | Bovine rumen microbial communities from Lethbridge, Alberta, Canada - RJG_02 | ecosystem: Host-associated > Mammals > Digestive system > Stomach > Rumen | place: Canada: Alberta... | reverse complement strand
CGGATCTTACCAATATGCATGGCTCGGTTGAGACTCCAGTGACTCAGGGCACAAACTGTCTAATCGAAGGGCTGGTCCCGGTAACGGAGATTGCAGATTATCAGGCTTCGGTGAATGCCTATACGGGTGGTCTGGGTAGCCTGTCACTCGAACCTGGCGGCTATCTGCCTTGCCACAATGAAGATGAGGTAATAGAAGATGCGGGATATAACTATCGCACAGATCCAGCCCATCCTTATATCTCTGTCTATGTCCATCAGGAGGTGGCGCCTCCGGACCCTTCCCTGGATGGAAGAAGGGGAAGCCCCAGCCCCTACGGCTTCGATCCTGCAAGTGCAGGATATGAGAAGAGAAGCGACCAGCCGATGCGAGATGCTTCGGGACGTCTGATCGGAAATGGATATGGTGGTCCAAGGGAAGAGAAAGGATATCAGGGCTACGGTGGTCTGGAAAATGACCTTCAGGAGATTTTCGAACGTACCTATGGTAAAATAGAACGTAAGGATCTCGGACAGTCCCTCGTGATCGAGGCAGAAGAGAAGCAGGCCCGGGAGACGACAGAAGAGGCGAAAGCATCCTATCTTGCGGCGCATCCCAATCGGAAAGCGAAGCAGGAAAGCAAGCAGATGTCACGCAAGAAGAAGTATGTCCTGGTAGATTGTTATAATCTGATCTTCCAATGGCCAGAACTTCGGGATCTTATGAATATTAATACAGACAGCGCCAGAGGCCGGCTACTCGATATCCTGTCGAATTATCAGGGCTATATCGGAGCGGAAGTGATTGCTGTATTTGATGCATATAAGGTAAAGGGCAATCCGGGAAGCGTCATGGATTATCACAATATCCATGTTGTTTATACCAGAGAAGCCCAGACAGCAGATGCTTATATTGAGCGTACGACGCATGAGATCATGCACGGCGGCGATGCGGATATTACGGTAGTAACATCCGATGGCTTAGAGCAGATGATTGTGATCGGTGAAGGTGCTACAAGAATTTCTTCCAGGGAGTTTATCCATGAGGTGGATCGAGTGAACCGGGAGGGACAGGAGAGCTATACATGAAGATGATCCATTGTGCAGATCTGCATCTTGATTCGAAGATGGAGAGTAATCTGTCCACGGAGAAGGCAAGAGAACGGAGAGAGGAACTGCTACAGACCTTCGAGAGAATGGTGGAAGCGGCAGAGGCGGGGAGAGTACGCGCTATTCTCATCGCAGGAGATCTCTTTGATAAACCACACAATCGAAAAGCAGCCAGAAGACGTGTTCTTGACCAGATTACAAGTCATCCCGACATCGACTTCTTGTACCTGAAGGGCAATCATGATGATACGGACTTTCTCGTGGATGTTCGCCCGGAGGATATCCCTTCGAACCTGAAGAGCTTCCGCCAGGACCAGTGGACCACCTACTTCTATGAAGAAGATGATATTACGATTACTGTGACAGGACGTGAGATTACAGCGGAGAACAGCCGTAATATGGCAACCGGACTGGTTTTGGATCAGGCCAATGTGAATATTGTCATGCTGCATGGACAGGAGTCCCTGTATGACGGGAATGATAAGGCAGAGGTGATCAACAGGACAGAGTATCGTGGTAAGAATATTGATTATCTCGCCCTGGGTCATATTCATTCCTTCCGTAAGGACAGACTCGATGACCGAGGAAGCTATTGCTATGCAGGTTGCCTGGAGGGCAGAGGTTTCGATGAATGTGGACCGAAGGGTTATGTCCTGCTCGATATCGAGGATCGACAGGTCAAGGCGAACTTTGTCCCTTTTGCTTATCGTACCCTGCACGAGGTCGAGGTTGAGCTCGATGAGGACATGGATATGCCGGCTGTGCTCAAGATGGTAGAAGATGCAGTCCTTGGAATTCCGTCCCAGGACCTGGTGAAGATCACCCTGAGCGGAAGAACGGATATGAACCTGGACCTGGATCTTCGACGCATCGAGAGAATTTTCGGAGAGAGATTCTATTTCGTGAAAGCTGTAGATCAGACCAGCGTGAAGATTGATTATGAGAGTTTTCGTAACGATCACTCCCTCAAGGGAGAGTTCGTTCGATTGTTGGAAGGCGAGGATCTCGATGAGAAGATGCGGGCTTCCATTATTGAAACCGGGATGCGGGCCATCCTAGGAGAGGACATTGACGAATGAGACTGGAATCATGTTATATCACCGGTTTTGGCCGGCTCTGTGACTTGAAGTATGATTTCAAGCCAGGTATGAATAAGATTCTTGAAGAGAATGGATGGGGTAAGACGACCTTTTCTGTCTTCCTCAAGTCTATGTTCTATGGTCTTCCTTATGCACCGCGCAGAAAGGAACTGACGGAAAGAGAGCATTACGAACCCTGGAGTGGCGGAATCTACGGAGGAAGCCTTACATTTAGGACGGACAAGGGTAGTTATCGCATCGAGCGAACCTTCGGCAAGAAGGACAGCGACGATACCTTCACTCTCATCGATACCAGCACGGGTCGCGAGTCGACGGATTACAGCGAGAAGGTGGGGGAAGAGCTATTTGGCGTAGACCGCGAGTCTTATGAACGTTCTATATTTATCCCTCAGTTATCCATCCAGGCTTCCATGACAGATTCTCTCAATGCCAAGATGGGCAACCTGCAGGCGGCGCGGGATGATATCAATCAGTTCGATGCAGCTCTAAAGCGTGTAGAGGATGCGAAGAAGGAGTACCTGAGGAACAGCCAGATTAATCCTGGTAAGCTGACGAAGATCAGGGAATCCATCCTGGAATCCAAGGCACAGGTGGAGGAGATTCCGCTTCTGACGGAGACTTATCTTCACCAGAGGGAGCTTCTGAATAAACGGAAAGCCGACCTGAAGGAATTAGAGAAACAGAAGAGAGAGCTTGGCCAGAAGATTGCGGAGAGAAGCCGTATGGAACAGGCCTTAGGTGCTTATCACGAGAAGAAGGCTCAGCTGGATCGAGACAGAGAGCGTCTGGGAATTCTCGATGATTTCTTCGCCCAGGGCGTGCCCGTGGATGAAGACCAGACAGCAGCGGAGGAGATGGACCAGAGAATCCGTGCGGATGAGACCAGCCTGCAGGAAGTGATTTCGAAGCTTCCGGAAGAGAGTGAGATCGATCGTCTCGAGGCCCTCTTCCATAAGGAGATTCCGAGTGAGGAGGACCAGAATGCATGGAAGGGTCAGGCGGATCGACTGATGGAACTTCGCATGCGGTCCAGAAGTGTTCAGATGTCGGAGAGCGACAAGCATGAGCTCATGGAACTGAAGGAATACTTCCACGGTGGCCTGCCGGATGCAAAACTGGCGCAGAGCGTCCAGTCGGCTGAGCAGAAGCTGCTGACGCTCTATGGCAAGACAAACGAGCTGGAAGAGAGCCTGGAACGCGCAAAGTCTTCGAGTGAAGAGAAGGATCATAAGGAAGAACGCATCCGGGATGGAAGAGGCAGAACTCTCTTGGGACTGGTCCTGTCACTACTCTTCTTCGGAGCTTCTTATTCCTTTGTCTCCTTCTCGAAGAGTATCCGGGCCCCCTATATCTCACTAGGCTGTCTCTTGGCCGGAATTGTGATCCTGGGATTTACGATTATTGGTGCTGTCCTTCGCAGATACCGTAACAGGAGGGAACGCGAGGCAGAAGAGGCAAAACTCGGAGAGCTCGAAGAGAGAATTCTGGAACTTAGGGAGGAAGAGGAGAGACTGAAGAAGGTCGGAGATACCTTCAAGGAGCATTATCCTGGCGAAGAAGAGTCTGTACTGGACCGACTTCGTGAGGTACAGAGGAAAGTAGACCGCTTCGAGCACCTGAAGAGTCTCGAAGATACCATGTTAGACCATACGTCAGGCGTACTGGATACCCTGTCTGACCTGCAGCTTACGCTCTATACCGCACTGCGTCCCTATGCTGAGAATTATGGGGCAGACCTCTTCCATGAGATGAACGAGCAAGATGTGATAGCACGACTGGAACGTGACTCCAAGGCGGAACGTGAATATCTGGATCGCCTGGAACAGATCGAGAGTCTGCAGAAGAGAATAGAAGAGAATCGCAAGAGTCTCGATGCATATCTGGGCCGCTTCCCCATGGAAGAAGGCGAAGATGACGATATTACAAAGCGTCTGACCGAGATTCGAAGCAATACCAAGCTCTATGGCCAACTGACAGAAGAAGCAGATGCTCTGGGCAAGGAGATTGAGGCTATGGCGGAAGAAGCTCCTGAGGAAGACGAGGGAACCATCGAATCTCTTCAGGAAGAGCAGGCAAGTCTCGATGAGAAGATCGCTGAGCTGAATCGATTCATTCCCAAGGATGCAGAGGATGTGAGCCAGATCTCAGAGTCCCTGGTCCAGCATGAGGAAGAGAAGGACCGCCTGCAGGCCATGCAGGAGGAAGAACGCTACCTCAAGGAGAGAGTGAATATCCTGAATAAGACGGTGGAATATCTGCAGAAAGCCAAGGATAAGTTCCAGCTGAGATATATGAGACCCTTGCAGGATGGCATGAGAGTATATCTCGGCATGCTGAATCCGGGAGAAGGACAGGAACTAAGTCCGGAGGACTTCGAACTGGATATGGATCTGTCTATCCTCTTCCACTATCGCGGTCAGACGAGAAGCTCGGCCTACCTGAGTGCAGGTTACCAGGATCTCGCCTTCCTCTGCGCCAGATTCGCCCTGATCGATGTTCTCTATCGGCAGGAACAGCCCATGGTCATCTTAGATGATCCCTTCACGAACCTGGATCCAGAGAAGATCAAGGCGGGAACGGACCTCCTGGAGAGGCTCTCACAGAAGAAGCAGATCATCTACTTCACCTGTCACGAGAGCAGAATGTAATACCGCTTCGCAAATGTAGAACGTATTTCGGCCATGTGTCGGCTTTTCTTTGGAAAAGTCCTTGACACGTGGCCCTTGTTTTGATAAATTTTACATGTTGCAAAAAGCAATACGCGGGTGTAGTTCAGTGGTAGAACACCAGCCTTCCAAGCTGGATATGTGGGTTCGATTCCCATCACCCGCTTATTTTATTTGAATTAATCATATGCGCTAGTGGCTCAGTTGGTGGAGCACGACCTTCCCAAGGTTGGGGTCGCGGGTTCGAGTCCCGTCTAGCGCTCTATTACGAAAAAGGGGAGGTCATTCGACCTCCCTTTTTCGTAACCGAGCCCGGCCGAGAACTCGAAGGTTCGAGTTCTCGCCTCCGGCTCGGTCGGCGCTGAACGCGGTCCACAGGACCGCAGCGCCCCGTCTGGCGCGGGATGAGTGGATCAAAGGGAGGCCTTGCTTAAAAGACAGGAAAATGCATTCTCATCGGATATGTTATAATATCCCCAAAGTAAGAGAAGGGAGCGCTTATGAGAGATACAATGACAATGCGAGTATCTTCCATCGTGAAGAAGGATGGTAAGAAACTGGCTTATGTTACCTTTGAGGATATCGACAGAAGTGCTGAGGGAGTCATCCCGGTGTGCAAGATCATGAAGTCAGAGGGCTTCACTGATGAGGAGATAGGGCTGTTAGAGCAGTATATGAAAGATAATCTCGAAATCCTGAAGAATATGGCTGCGGATCTGAATCTCCTGGACGCACTTCGCAAATAACTAACGACTTATGGCAGGTGAAAAGCCTGTCTAAGCTTACCTTAGGAGCGTTCTATGTTTATCAATGACCAAAAAGCACGTGAGCAGGTGATCGAAGCAGGTCTTCGCATGAAGGCTGAGTCGCTGATTACCCGTACGTATGGCAATATATCGGCTCGTATCTCCGACGACGAATTCGTCATTACACCGAGCGGAATCCCCTATGAGAATCTGAAGGCGGCGGATCTTGTGGCAGTGAAGATCGAAGATCTGTCCTGGTCTGGCGAGATCAAGCCTTCTTCCGAACTCGGAGTTCACGCAGCAATCTACCGTAATCGCGCAGACATCGCTTTCGTTATCCACACCCATCAGACATATGCGACAGTCTTATCCACACTGGGCGAAGACTTACCCGCACCAACTGTTACCATTGTAGATCCCTCGGAAAATGAAGGGCAGACGGATACATCCACGAAGGACGGTCAGGGAGCGCAGACATCTTTTGGGCTGGATGAGGGCAGCCAGAATATGTGGCAGTTCTTCGGAAGTAGTGTTCCTTGTGCTGAGTATGGAATGAATGGTACAGATAAGCTGATTAAGGCTGTGGAGAGTCGTGTGCAGGACACACCGGATTCCCTTGCTATCCTGATGAGAAACCATGGAGCTATCTGCTTCGGAAAAGACTATAAGGAGGCAGCTGCAGTCGTTCGCTCCCTTGAAGATATGTGTCGTCAGATCTATGGTGAAAAAGTTGGCGCATATGAAGATGCAGAAGCTTATGAGAATGAGCAGGCCAAGTCGGATGTCATCGAAGAGATGGAAGCAGAGGAGAAGGAATCCAAGAAGCCGGTTCCTCCCAGAATGAAGGATCTCTTAGAAGAACCGATTCCGGAAGCTGATCTCTATCGCTATTGCACCGTATATCCCCTGCCGGGCAAGACGGCATACCTGTCAGCTCTGCCGGCAACCGTACTCTATAGCCAGCGCGGAGAAGGAATCCTTCCCTATATCGATGATTTTGCAATGACAGCGGGTATCGAGATGATCTCTGTTCCTGAGGAAGCAGGCGGTAAGGAAATTCTAAAAGGACTCCCGGAGAAGAATGGAGCCGTATTCCTGACCGGACACGGAGCTATCTGTGCAGGAACCGACGAGAAGGAAGCGAAGATTGTAGCTCTTCTGGTTGAGAAGAATTGCATGGCGGGAATGCTGGAGAACCCCGTAGCGATTATGAAGACCAATGCGAGAAAAGAGCATAAGCTCTATATGGATAAGTATTCCAAGCTGATCAAGACCAAGTTATAGTGCTTTGTATATGTAACGGACAGGAAGGCCACTACATCTTGTTGTGATGTTTTATTGCGGGTACAATACATAGATTTGCACAATATAATTATTAAATAGAGTATAAAAACTATAAGAAATGCACAAAAACTGATTGACAAATTGCCTAGTCAATAATACAATAGCATTAACAAATGACAGAGAAGTCAGAGATGAGGTGGCGAGTGCTTCACCGATTTGAAGATGGAATGTCGACGTATCAGACAAGTGATCAGATGAAGTGGCGTGTGCTTCACGGATTTGCAGGTCAGGAGTCGTAACCGGGGGAAGGCGGAAGCCTTCCCTCTTTTTCGTCTATCTGGCATGGGGAAGACAATCGCTGGTGATTGTCACGAATATTCACGATCGAATTTGAGTAAAGTCCTTTTTCATGTCATAATGCGAGAAGTTATTGTGGCTTTCTGACTCATGGAAAGCAGTAAAGAGAAGGGATCATATCGTGAAGAAATTATTCCCATTCCTGCGACCCTACCGCAAGGAATCCATACTGGCTCCGCTTTTTAAGTTATTAGAAGCGCTGATGGACCTGATTGTGCCCCTGGTAATTGCAGATATTATCGATCGAGGAATCGCTAATGGGGACAAGGTCTATATCCTGGAGCGCTTCATCTTCCTACTGCTTCTTGCAGCCGTCGGACTAGCTTTCTCGATCACAGCACAGTGGTTTGCTGCGAAAGCATCTGTTGGTTTTGCGACGGATCTAAGACAGAAACTCTTTGATCATATCCAGAGTCTCTCATATTCCCGCGTGGATGCGCTGGGAACAGATACCCTGATCACTCGAATGACCAGCGATATGAATACGCTGCAGAATGGCGTCAATATGGTGCTTCGCCTTCTGCTCCGCAGCCCCTTCATCGTGCTTGGTGCCATGGTATGTTCTTTCTTCATCGATGTGAAGAGCGCCCTGGTTTTCGTAGTTGCGATTCCCATTCTCTCCCTGGTAATCTACGGCCTCATGGCCTTATCCATTCCCCTCTACCGCAAGGTGCAGGCTAAGCTTGACCGCGTTCTCGGCCTTACCAGTGAGAACCTCACCGGAGTGAGGGTCATCCGCGCATTCTGTCGCGAAGAGGATGAGGTAGCTTCTTTTGACTTCGCAAATGAAGAGCTTACCCATCTGAATCTCCTTGTCGGCAGAATCTCTGCTCTCATGAATCCCGTAACCTATGTCCTCATTAATGTTGCAACGGTTGTTCTGATTCAGGTTGGAGCCATCCGTGTGAATGCAGGGGTTCTCGAGACGGGTGCTGTCGTAGCTATGTATAACTACATGGCACAGATGATCGTAGAATTGATTAAACTTGCCAATCTCATTGTTACCATTAACCGTGCACTTGCATGTGGTGACCGTGTAGCACAGGTTCTTGATATCAATCCTGGTATGGAATTTCCGGAAGAACTCATCTCTCATGCGACAGAGCGAGATGGTGCAGAAGACAATCAGGCGGCAAGTGCAGCGGATGCTGTACATTTCTCCCATGTGTCCTTCTGCTATGAGGGTGGGGGCGACGAAGCACTTACTGACATCGAATTCACGGCTAAGAGAGGAGAGACCATCGGTATCATCGGTGGTACGGGCTCTGGTAAGTCGACGCTGGTGAATCTGATTCCCCGATTCTACGACGTGACAGAAGGTGCTGTCGAAGTGGACGGAATCAATGTAAAGGACTATCCCAAGAATGGCCTGACGGATCGTATTGCCATGGTTCCTCAGAAAGCAGTCCTCTTCGAGGGAAGTATCCGGGATAATCTGACCATGGGGCTGACTGGTGTGAGCGATGAGGACCTCTGGAAGGCACTCGAAACTGCTCAGGCTAAGGAAGTTGTAGAAGGTAAAGATGGTAAACTCGACGCCGGCGTAGAACAGAACGGCCGTAATTTCTCGGGCGGCCAGAAACAGAGACTAACGATTGCGAGGGCTCTGGCAAGGAAGCCGGAGATTCTGGTACTCGATGATTCTTCGAGTGCACTGGACTTCGCAACGGACGCTGCACTTCGTAAGGCAATCAACAATCTCGAGGGAGATCTTACGGTATTTATCGTCTCCCAGAGAACGTCAAGTATCAGAAATGCGGACCAGATCCTGGTATTAGATGATGGTAAGCTGGTTGGAAAGGGAAGCCATGATGAGCTCCTGAAGACCTGTGAGGTATATCAGGAAATCCATGCGTCCCAGTTCCCTGGAGAGGAGGTGCAGGCATGAAGAAGTTCAAGAATAAAGGCAATGCTGCAACTCTGAAAAAAGTTCTGCATGAGATTGGAAGATATAGGTTCCTGCTCTTCATAAGTACCATTCTGGCTGCACTTACGGTATTCCTTCAGCTCTATATTCCCTTCCTCTTCGGTGATGCTATTGATGCATTGATTGGTAAGGGACGGGTTGATTTTGGACTTGTTGCGGAATATTCCAAGTATATTACGATCCTGATCGTACTGAATTCGGTTCTTACCTGGGTGATGAACACCATGAACAACCGTCTGACCTACAGCGTTGTTCGAAATATCCGCGCCAAGGCAATCCGTCGTATTCAGAAGTTACCGCTTTCCTACCTGGACAGTCATTCTACAGGAGATGTGGTTGGTCGCGTTATTGCCGATTGCGATCAGTTCTCAGATGGTCTTCTGATGGGTCTGACTCAGCTTTTCACCGGTGTCGTTACGATCGTGGTGACACTGGTCTTCATGATCCGTAAATCCTGGCAGATCACTCTGATCGTTGTTGTGCTGACGCCTGTGACCTTCCTGGTTGCCAGATTCATTGCCATCCGAAGCTATTCCATGTTCCGTAAGCAGGCAGAAGCAAGAGGCGATGAGACGGGGCTGATTAATGAGATGGTTGGTAATCAGCGTGTGGTTCAGGCTTTTGGTTATGGAAAGACTGCATCGGAACGCTTCGAGAAGATCAATACGGAGCTTCAGGAGTACTCTCAGAAGGCAATCTTCTATTCCAGCCTTACCAATCCCTGTACCCGAGCCGTAAATTCCGTCATCTATGCTTTTGTGGCTCTTGTGGGTGCACAGATGATTCTGATTGGAAGACTTACAGTCGGTGGTCTCTCCGTGCTTTTGACTTATGCCAACCAGTACATGAAACCTTTCAATGATATCTCTTCTGTTGTTACAGAACTTCAGAACGCGCTTGCCTGTGCAGATCGTATCTTCGAACTGATCGAAGAACCTGCGGAAGTGGAAGAGAAGCCGGAAGAACTCGGAAGTATAAAGGGGAAGATTAAGATCAGGGATCTGGCCTTCTCTTATGATAAGGACAAGGAACTGATTAAGGACTTTAACCTGGATGTGACGCCAGGTATGAGAGTTGCCATTGTAGGTCCTACCGGTTGCGGCAAAACAACCTTGATCAACCTTCTGATGAGATTCTATGAGACAGATGCGGGAAGCATTCAGGTGGATGATCGGAAGATTACAGATGTGACGCGTCATTCTCTTCGCAGGAATTATGGGATGGTTCTCCAGGAGACCTGGCTTAGAAATGGAACCGTACGTGAGAATATCGCTTTTGGACGTCCGGAAGCTACAGATGAAGAGATTATTGCAGCGGCTAAGGAAGCACACAGCTGGGAATTCATTCGCCGTATGCCGCAGAAGCTGGATACTGTTATTACTGACAGTGATATGAGCCAGGGAGAAAAGCAGCTTCTCTGTATCACGAGAGTTATGCTTTGCCACCCCCAGATGCTTATCCTCGATGAAGCAACGTCCAGCATAGATACCAGAACGGAACTGAAGATCCAGTCAGCTTTCGACAAGCTGATGAATGGTCACACCAGTTTCATCGTCGCACACAGACTCTCGACCATTCGTACTGCAGATGTAATCCTTGTCATGAAGGATGGGAAGATCGTTGAGCAGGGGAATCATGACAGCTTGTTAAAAGAGGGCGGTTTCTATTCGAAACTCTATCATTCCCAGTTTGAAGGAGTAGAAGCGTAAATCAAGAGCCACGTAAGTTACATGTGGGGGGTAGCATATCACATGCTTACGTGACTCTAATTTGTTCGTCTATACGCGTCTTAACTGTGTATTGGAAGAATCTATTTGTTATATCCCAGATCGTACTGGTGAATCCATTGATGGACCTTGCGAAGGGGGATGTTGAAGTGTTCTGCAACCTCCTCCTCAGTGACATTGTTCTCGTTTACATAGACTTTTACTTTCTGGAAAAGTTCGAGATCCTCGCACTGTGCGCAGAGTCCGTTGGTTCTGCTCTGGGGAATAGGCTTTCCACAATTTCTGCATACCTTGCGGGAAAGCTCCTGCCTGAAGATATCTACTTTGCTCATTAAAATTTGACCCCGCGGTTTATACAATAGATTTGAAGTATTATTGCCCCAAAATTATAGCATGATTTTTGTACTCTTTGAAGAAAAAACGACCCGCAGTCTGAACTACGGGTCGTTAATGCTGATCTGCCATTTTTCTCTCCTGGATTAATGCTTATTCTTGTCCTTATCTCTGTTGTTATTGTCCTGCTCACTATCACTATCGTCGAGGCTGCTGGGGCGTATTGCGGTAACGCTGGTGACCTGCTGAATACGGCGAAGGGAATTGCTGACGGCGTCAGGGTTTATCATATCGGCAGGATGCATTTCCGGAGGAGGGGGCTGTGTGATGGAACCGACGATGCTAAACCAGAGGACATCGCCTGCAGATACATTGTGCAGATGGTTGACGTAACTGTCGCGAAGTTTATCACTCTCCTGGTCGAGCTTGGCCTGGAAGTTCTTTTGTTTCTCTTCAATGCGTTCGGTTTGAAGATGAAGTGTGTCAGCATTTGTTTTCGGGATCATTGAAATATCTGCTACTGTAATCATGATGGATTCCTCCTTTCTAACTCATATATCGGATTAATTATCAGATAACATTAGTCATAAATTATAAAATATCTGTAAACTATTTCATCTCGATTGCGAGGGATATAGGCTGGTGGTAGAATGAACAAAGAGTTTTGACTCATTAGATTTTTCAGCAGAAGAAGATAGATATGAATAATACAGTAGATCAGAGTAAACTTCCCATTGCAGTTTTTGATTCTGGAGCCGGTGGCTTATCCGTACTTCGAGAGATCATAAAAGAAATGCCCTGGGAAGATTTTATATATTATGGGGATACCAAGAATGCGCCTTACGGAACCAAATCCTCCGAAGAGGTTAAGAAACTGGTATTTGGGCATGTGGAAGATTTTGTTTCAGAGGGTGTGAAGGCAGTGGCAATCGCCTGCAACACAGCAACCGCAGCAGCCATCAAGCCCCTTCGTGCAGCATACCCCAAATTACCAGTTGTTGGAATTGAACCTGCCTTAAAACCTGCAGTAGAGCAGAATCAGGGTGGCAGAGTGCTTGTTATGGCGACTCCCAGAACCTTACAAGAGGGTAAATTCCAGCGTCTGAAGGCAAGATTCGATGATCAGGCAGAGATTATTCTCCAGCCCTGTGCAGGACTGATGGAATATGTAGAACGTGGATGTGCCGGAACCCAGGAAGTAAGAGAATTCCTGCGCCAGTTACTCTGGGAATACCTGGAGAAACCAGTGGATGCTGTTGTACTTGGGTGCACCCACTATCCCTTCGTAAAAGCAGATATCCAGGTAGTGCTTGGGCCAGGTGTCAAGATCTACGACGGAGCAGAAGGTACGGCGAGAGAATTACACAGACGTATTATCAAGTTTGGTGTGGAGAGAGAAGATCAGAACCGCAAGGGCTCCATCGATTTTCGGAACAGCGCTCCGACAGAAGAGAGATCGAAGCTCTATGAGGCGTTGATGAAGGCTCATTTGTAAGGGTCTGTCAGAGGAACCATACTCCTTGATTCGATGATGAGATACAGGTAGCTCCTGCACTAAGCACAGACATGATATCGTCCTTGTCAGATACCAGTCCACCGGCAATGACAGGGACGTGAGCGAACTCGGTAATCTTCTTAACAACCTTGGGCATAAGTGCCGGGAGAATCTCGATGACATCCGGATGAACGGTCTTGATCTGATGCTCCATATTGGAATATGCCATGGAGTCGATGACGAAGAAGCGCATGACGGTGAACATGTGAAGCTCACGGGCGCGGGAAATCAGGTTGGACTTAGTGGAGATGATACCATCCGCCTTGGTGCTTTTGTGAATGAAATCCACAGCGATCTCACGATTATGAAGTCCCTGAATCAGGTCGATGTGAACGACAGCGAGTTTGCCGGCAGCCTTGATCTCTTCTACGATATCGGCAATGTTTACGATATTACCATAGAGGACGAAGATGATACGGCTGTCAGAGGACAGGCATTTCTTTAATCCCATGTCGTCTTTGATGGCGGCGATAATAGGGGAATCTTCAAGAGCGTTTTGCATTTCGCGTGTCATGGGATGTCCTTTTCTAGCGTGTATAGAATGAAGGATGTCGGAATCAGTCTTCTTTGGAATCCTGAGGATCATTTTGGGTGTCTACATTTCCGAGTCCGTGTTTTTTGATCAGATTCTCAATGCCATATCCTGTGGAGAGAAGGATTGCAATGCTGATGACAGAAAGAAGGTCCTGCTGGGGAGTGGTCTCAAGGATGACCATATGACGGGCAATCAGGAAGATGAGTACCTCGATGACGGTTCTGGTATTGGGTTTTAAGAGCATCTTGAGAAACTCAAGGGCGACGGCAATGGCAAGTACATTTTCGAGGATTTCACTTAATCCGCTTTCTGTCATGCCGTTCTGCATGATATGAAGGTAGTCGGGGATCATACATATAATTGCAGCAACTGCTGCAATGGCTACCAGAACTGCCAGGAGATCTTCCAGCACGACTGCGATCATGGATACGATATTTAATGCTTTTTTCATCATTGGGATTTCCTCTCATGGTGATTATCTGCAGCACAGACAGTATAGCACACAAAAAAGCCCATTGCGACACATGTCGCAGTGGGCTTTAATATGACGAACATTAAGTATTCAGGCCTTAACTCCAACGTTCTTGGTTGCAATAACGTCTACTCCGGTATCGCATACATTGGCAAGAACAACATCACCGATCTTAACCGGTGCTTGAAGTTCGATGTCTTCGATGGCCTTCAAGATATCGAAGATCTTGCCCTTGGGAATGTCTTCCTTGGTCTTGCAGGATACCATGCGAAGCTCACCGCCCTTAACACGAACGGAACTGGTTACGATTCTGGTAGGATTGGTAACTTCCTTCATACCGTAGTTCTCACCACGCTTACAGGTGTTACCGGTTACGCTTACTGCCTTACCATCTTCGATGGTTACGGTAAGCGGGCAGCCCATAGGGCAGTTAATACAGGTAAGATGTCTTTCTTCTGTCATTTCTATGCCTCCTCGATCCTGATGGTGATCTCTTTCAGATCCTTCTGTGCAAGAAGATCGGATTTCTTAAGGATAACCTGCTCCATTTCGCCAGGAGCAAATACCTGCTTCTTACGGCGGGCTACGCACTCATCATCGAAGTAGGTAGCGACTGCGGAGTTCTTATATACAGCACCAACACGGAAACGTACGGTTACAGTTTCGTCCATCTCTTCAGGACGGATGAAAGCAGGAACGGTGTAACGAACACCGCCTGTAGGATTAATCTTAACGATACGCTCTGCCTTCTTCTCGCCATGGAGGATGAAGTTTGCTGCGTTCTTACCAGCCTGAGCAGCTTCCTGGGAAACAAAGTCAACCAGGTCATGTACGTGAAGTACGTTACCACAAGCGAAGATACCCTCTACATTGGTCTCCAGGGAATCGTTAACGATCGGTCCTCTGTGAACGGGGCTCAGTTCTACGCCGGACTGGCGGGAGAGCTCGTTCTCAGGAAGAAGACCAACGGAGAGAAGAAGAGTATCGCACTCATAACGCTCTTCTGTTCCGGGGATGGGCTTCATGTGATCATCAACTTCAGCGATGGTAACAGCCTCAACTCTTTCCTTACCCTCGATATCTACGACGGTATGGGAGAGCTTCAGAGGGATGCCATAGTCATCTAGGCACTGTACGATGTTTCTCTTCAGACCACCAGAGTAAGGCATGATCTCAGCAACAACCTTAACTTCGGCACCTTCCAAGGTCATACGACGTGCCATGATCAGCCCGATATCACCGGATCCTAAGATGACAACTTTCTTACCGGGCATGTAGCCTTCGATATTAACAAGTCTCTGTGCAGTACCTGCAGAGTAGATACCAGCGGGGCGATAGCCGGGGATGTTCAGGGCTCCTCTCGGACGTTCACGGCATCCCATAGCCAGGATAACAGCTTTCGCATCGATGACGAACATACCATCTTCACGGTTCATAGCAGTGACCTGCTTGTCCGGGTTGATGTCCATTACCATGGTGTTCAGCTTATAGTCAATCTTGCGCTCGATTACCTGATCGATGAAACGCTGTGCATATTCGGGGCCGGTCAGCTCTTCTTTGAAGGTGTGGAGACCGAAACCATTGTGGATGCACTGATTCAGGATTCCGCCCAGACGGTCATCACGCTCGATGATGAGGATGTCCTGAATACCATTGTCTCTAGCGGCAACAGCTGCTGCAAGTCCTGCAGGGCCTCCGCCTACGATAACCAGATCATAATTCTTCATGACAGCCTCCTTAGACTCTCTTGTTATAGCCAATGACGATCTTAGACTGACCGCCGGTCTTAGTTACATCAAATGCGCTCATGGGAACTTCACGCTCGAGGATCTCCATGGTACGAGGGGAGCAGAAGCCGGCCTGGCAACGTCCCATTCCTGCACGGGTTCTGCGCTTTACACCATCAAGAGAACGAGCACCAAGAGTACGATGGATAGCATCGAGGATCTGGCCCTCTGTGATCATCTCGCAACGGCAGATAATCTGACCATATGCGGGTTCCTTCCTGATGAGTTCATTTCTCTCTTCGATGGAGAGCTTAGAAGGATCAAGGATGCCCTTACGGGTTCCATTGAAGTTGGGGTTCTTCAAAAGACCAAGCTTCTCGGCAACCATGTCAGCGAGATATTCGCCGATTGCAGGTGCGGAAGAAAGTCCCGGAGATTCAATTCCAAGAGCGTTGAAGAAGTTAGGAGCATCTTCTGCTTCGCCAATTACGAAATCACCACCATCTTCATGTGCACGAAGACCTGCGAAAGCAGTAATAACTTCTCTGAAAGGAATATTCTTAACAGAGAGAGCGGAAGTCTTAGGAAGAGAACCAAGGCCATCAGCTGTGGTGTTAACGCCTTCCTTATTGTTGATGTCTTCAGCGGTAGGTCCTACCAGGAGGTTACCATGAACGGTAGGAGTTACGAGAACACCCTTACCCATCTTAGTGGGAAGCTGGAAGATGGTGTGACGTACATGACTGCCGGCGGTCTTATCCAAGAGGTTGTACTGTCCACGACGAGCGGTGATGTGATACTTGTGGCTGCTTACCATGTTGTTGATGGCATCTGCATATACACCGGCTGCATTTACAACAGCCTTGGCTTTGATGGGCTTGCCATCGGTTTCGATGAGGTAATGATCTCCTTCACGGGAGATCTTCTCAACAGTCGTATTTAGGAAGAATTCAACGCCGTTGTCGGCTGCGTTCTCAGCAAGAGCAATGGTCATATTGAAGGGGCATACGATAGCACCGGTAGGAGCGAAGAGAGCTTTTACAACGCCGTCGGCGAGGTTGGGTTCCATCTCTTTTAACTCAGCTTCGTCTAAGATGCGGATATCCTTTACGCCATTTGCTTCCCCCTGTGCCTTGAGTTCATCAAGAAGGGAAGCGTCCTGGTCAGCGGTTGCAACGACAAGGGAACCATTTCTGTCATAAGGGAAATCGAGTTCCCTGGACAGATCCTCCATCATCTCAGAACCGCGAACGTTCATCTTGGCTTTCATGGTGCCGGTGTGGGCATCGAAACCAGCATGAACGATTGCGCTGTTCGCCTTAGATGTGCCATCGCAGACATCTTCTTCACGCTCAATTACGCAGGCCTTAACCTGGTAGCGAGAGAGATAGCGTGCGATAGCGGAACCGGTACATCCTGCTCCGATCACTGCTACATCATACATAAATAATTCCTCCTTCATTGAATCCCGGAATGTCTTTTCTTATTTCCGTAAGTTCTTCTTTACTTAAAAAATGGACATAAAAAAAGCACGATAAATAAAAACAGCACCAGCTGCCTCATCTACCTTGCTCATCGTCTCCCGGTAAATATATAAGATTTTGTTGGTCGAAAGTTTTCCTTCGATGATTTATTTATAACACTTAATTATTGGAAACTCAATGCGTCTTGGGAGTCTTCCACCGAATTTGTTTGGTATCCACAAAATGAACGAGGAGATTTTGTGCGCTTTGTATATGTGATAAAATGAGGATCTATAGGAACATATGATATGAACTACAGTGTATCAACTGAATCGATATCAATAAGGGGGAACTGGATGCGTACACCATATCAGAAAGAGAAATTACTGAAGATTCTGGAACTGCTGCTACATGAAACAGATGAGAATCATCCGATGAATGCCTCTGAAATCAGCAACCGTCTGAGGTCTGATCTGGGTGAGGAGTATGTGGTTGATCGTAAGTCGGTGGGCAGTGATGTACAGGCTTGTGTCAATGTGGGCTATGACATCGTACAGAAGCAGGGAAGAAAGGGTGGTTATTACTGCGCAAGTCGTGAATTCGATCTGCCGGAGGTGAAGATCCTGGCCGATGCAGTGTCTGCATCCCGTTTCATTACGGAGAAAAAGGCAAGAGAACTATTAAAGAAGCTCGAAGCGCTGACGAATCGCTTCGAGGCGAATTCCCTGAAGAGACAGATTGTGGTTCAGAACCGAACCAAGACAGACAATGAGAAGATCTACTATATTGTGGATGCCCTGTCGCAGGCAATTGAAGCTGGAAAGCCTGTGGCCTTTCAGTATTCTACCTATAATATTGAAAAGAAGCGGGTGCCCAGGCATGGCGGAAGAATCTATGTGGTAAGCCCTGCATTTCTCCTGTGGGACAATGAGAACTACTACCTGGTGGCATATGATCATAAGGAAGAAGAGATAAGGCACTATCGTGTGGATCGTATGATGAAGGCAGAAGTGCTTGATGAACCCATGCAGGGGGCAAAAGAACGCAAGGCGCTTCGCAGAGATGATTATGCCAAGCGCACCTTTGGGATGTTTGCGGGTGAGACCAGAGAGGTCAGACTGGAGTTTGATGAGAGGATGGTGGATGTCATTCTGGATCGTTTCGGACTAGATACCCGTATGCATTATGTGAAAGCGGATAAAAAAGAAGAGCTTGACCGTGGCAGCGTCGATTCTGGCGTGCAGGAGGCACCGAGAAGAGTACAGGCTGTGGTGGAAGTGGAAGTATCGCAGCAGTTCTTTGGCTGGATTACAGGTCTGGGACCTCATATGTCTAT
>Ga0256405_10006629_pt1 | contig 18322 bp, 2 predicted proteins | sample RumenRJG_02DNA_FD_189096 | JGI IMG/M metagenome (GOLD analysis project Ga0256405, IMG submission 189096) | Bovine rumen microbial communities from Lethbridge, Alberta, Canada - RJG_02 | ecosystem: Host-associated > Mammals > Digestive system > Stomach > Rumen | place: Canada: Alberta | collected... | reverse complement strand
GCAGGGCGACCCTCGGCCGCCTGGCCCAGCATGCCGGAAAACAACGTTCCATATCCGGTTGTCAAGGTGCTGCGAAACTCGAGATCTGTGGGTCTAGCCTGTTGACAAATCCATAGCTGGCTCCTTCGGAACGGACCGCTGTTTGCATGGTTCCAAGATACGGGGCTCTCCTTTCGGGAACACTGCAGCGAACCTTTCGGTTTCCTTAATTTGGGGGCTTGGAGGAGTGAGATTCCAGTTGTTTGTACTTTCTACGCCATCACGTAGGTGAAAAGTACAAACAACTGGAACGGCAAATCCGTTTATCTGGGCTTTTCCGCAGGGCTGCTCCAGTTGTTTGCATTGTTCACGCCAAAAGATACAAACAACTGGAATGCGCCTCAAGGCCGGACCCTTCCCGCGAGAACAGAGCGCCCCCACCGGAGTGGGGGCGCTCGTCAGTGCGTGTGCCGTGGTGCGGCGTGGAGCCTAGAGCTCCTCCTCCCACCTGCGGCGGCGGGACCTAATGCCCGCGGCCATCGACATGAGGCCCATGGCGGCGGTCACGACGGCCGGGAACAGGCTGCTCGCGTCGCCGGTCTTCGGCAGTGCGGGCTTCGGGGCCGTCGGGGTCTCGGTGGTGCCGGGCGTGACGCCGGGCTCCTCCTCCTCGGGATCGATACCGGTGGCCGTGGCGACGTTCTTGACGCTGCCCTTCTCGACGTCGGCGTCGGTCACGGTGTACTCGGCGGTGAAGGTCTGCTTCTCGCCGGGTGCCAGAGCGTCGATGGTCCACTCGTCGCCGGTCAGCTCGTCGGTGACCTTGATCTGGGAGATGGTCACGTTGCCGTCGTTCTCGACCACGATCTCGTAGGTGATCTTGTCGCCTGCGGCGTAGCCGCCCGCGGGTGCGGTGGAGGTGACGGTCTTGGTGACGGTCAGGTGGCTGTCCTTGTCCTCGATGTCGACGATGTCCTCGTACGGGCCGTGCTCGGCGTCGCCGATGGTCACGGAGACCTCGTTCTTGAACTCGCCCGCGAGGATGTCGGCCTCGGTCACGGTGTAGGTGGCCGTGGTGGTGACAGTCGCGCCGGGCTCGACGTTCTCCCAGACCGCCTGCTCGATCTCGACGCCCTCGATCTCGATGAAGGTGATGGTGCGGGCCTCATCGTAGATGTTGGTGGCGGTGAGCTCGAAGGTCACGGTCTCGCCCAGGCCGTACTCGCGGTCCTCGTGCGTCTTCTTGACGACCAGCTCGGTGGGCACGTTCTCGTCGGTGACGGTGAGGGTGCCGGCGGTCGCGGAGAGATCGTAGTTGGACTTCTTGGCGGTCGGGTCGTTGGCCGCAGCGAGGTTCGCGATGGCGGCAGAGAGCCTGACCTCGGTCTTATCGCCGTTGGCCCAGGTGAGGTCGGCGGTGTTGTTGGACTTGCCGACGAGCGTCTGGGTGCCGGTCACGTCGACGCCGAGCGTGTCGGAGCCGAGCAGGGTCACGAGCTCGTCGGTGGACTCGATCGTGATGTTGCCGGTCGGCTGGGTGATGACGATCTTGTAGCTGGGCTCGGTGAGCGCGGTGCCGTCGTAGGACTTCTCGGCGGACTTGGTCTCGAAGGAGATCGGGGCGGGCGTGATGCTGTACTTCACGTCGACCGGCTCGCTCGCGGCGTAGGCGCCGATGCCCTTGACGGTGACGGTGACCTCGCCGACGTTGGTGACGTCGTCGCTGTAGGCGAGCGTGTAGTCCTTGTTCTCCGTGAGCTCGTTGCCGGTCTTGGTGTCGGTGACGGTCGGGGCCTGCTTCTGCTCGCCGCCGTTGTACATGACGTCCTCGGGAGCAACGACCTTGAAGGTCGGCACCGGGTCGACGGGCACGGGCGTGGGATCGTCGGGCGTCAGCTCGTCGTCGCCTGCGGTGGTGGTGACGGCGTTGGTGATGGTCTCCTGCGCATCGACGTCGGCCTGCGTGACGGTGTAGGACGCCTTGATGGTCACGGTCTCGCCGACGGCCAGCGTCGGGATGGTGACCGTGGTGCCGCTGGCGGTGGCGCCGGCGGGCAGCTCGTCGAACGTGACGCTCTGGCCGTTGGACAGGGTGTCCTCGACCTTGACGTCGTTGAGCGTGACGTTGCCGGTGTTGGCGACGGTGATCTCGTAGCGAACGACGTCGCCGACCTTGTACTTGCCCTCGACGCTGCCGGTGGAGGTCACGGTCTTGGTGGTCTTGGACTTGGGATCCTTCGCCTCGGGATCGACGGGCACGGGCGTGGGATCGTCGGGCGTCAGCTCGTCGTCGCCTGCGGTGGTGGTGACGGCGTTGGTGATGGTCTCCTGCGCGTCGACGTCGGCCTGAGTGACGGTGTAGGACGCCTTGATGGTCACGGTCTCGCCGACGGCCAGCGTCGGGATGGTGACCGTGGTGCCGCTGGCGGCGGCGCCTGCGGGCAGCTCGTCGAAGGTGACGCCCTGGCCGTTGGACAGGGTGTCCTCGACCTTGACGTCGTTGAGCGTGACGTTGCCGGTGTTGGTGACGGTGATCTCATAGGTCACGGTCTCGCCGGCCTTGTAGGTGCCGTTCTCGCCGGTGCCGGTGGAGGTCACGGTCTTGGTGGTCTTGGACTTGGGATCCTTCTCCTCCGGGTCGACGGGCACGGGCGTGGGCTCGTCGGGATTGACGGGCTCGTCCGTCGGGTCGGTCGCGGTGGCGGTGGCCACGTTGGTGATGGTCTGCTGCGCGTCGACGTCGGCCTGGGTCACGGTGTAGGTGGCGGTGAGGACGACCTCGTCGCCAACCTCCATCTTCGCGATGGTGACGCTGTTGTCGGCGTTCAGCGTGGCGCCCTCGGGCATCTCGCCGAAGGTGACCTTGGAGCCGTTGGACAGGGTGTCCTCGACCTTGACTTCGGTGAGCGTGACGTTGCCGTCGTTGGTGACGGTGATCTCGTAGGTCACGGTCTCGCCGGCCTTGTACTTGCCGCCCTCGGCGGTGCCGGTGGAGGTGACTTCCTTGACGGTGGCGACGTGCGGATCCTTCTCCTCCGGGTCGACGGGCACGGGCGTGGGCTCGTCGGGATCGACGGGCTCGTCCGTCGGGTCGGTCGCGGTGGCGGTGGCCACGTTGGTGATGGTCTTCTGCGCGTCGACGTCGGCCTGGGTCACGGTGTAGGTGGCGGTGAGGACGACCTCGTCGCCCACGGCCAGGGTCGCGATGCTGACGGTGTTGTCGGCGTTCAGCGTGGCGCCCTCGGGCATCTCGCCGAAGGTGACCTTGGAGCCGTTGGACAGGGTGTCGGTCACGACGATGTTGCTGAGCGTGACGTTGCCGTCGTTGGAGACGGTGATCTCGTAGGTCACGGTCTCGCCGGCCTTGTACTTGCCTCCCTCGGCGGTGCCGGTGGAGGTCACGGTCTTGACGACGTTCAGGTCGCCGTCGAGGTCGTCGATCTCGTCCGCGGTGACCGTGTCGGTTGCGGTCTTCGTGATGTTGCCCACCGCGGCGGTCACGGTGTTCACGAACTCCTGGGCGAGGATGTCGGCCTCGGTGATGGTGTAGGTGGCGGTGGTGGTGATGGTCTCGCCGGGGGCAACGTTCTCGAACACGGACTGGGCCAGCGTCACACCATCGATCTCGGAGAGCGTGATCGTGCGCGCCTCGTCGTAGATGTTGGTGGCGGTGATGGCGAACTCAACCTCGTCGCCGAGTCCGTACGTGCCGGTCTTGTGGGTCTTGGTGACGACCAGGTCGTCGTCGACCGGCTTCGGGTCGTCCGGGTTGGTGCCGTCGGTGACGGTGAGGGTGCCCTCGACCTTGCTGATGGTGTAGTTGTCGAGGTTCGTGCCCTCCTTGGCCTCGTAGGTGAAGGTGTTATTGGAGCTGCCCACGAGGGTCTGCGAACCGGTGACGTTGACGATGACGCCCTCGCCGTCGACGAAGTCGTCAGCGCCGGTGACGGTCATGTTGGTGAGCGGCGTGCCGTCGTAGACCTTCTCGCCGTCGGCGGAGGTCAGGGTGACGGTACGCTTGCTGATGACGAGCTCACCGTTCTTCGGAGTGACCTTGAACTCGGAGGAGACGTCGTTGCCCTGCGGGTCGGTGACCTTGAAGCCGTTCTCGGCGCTGATGTTGTTGGTGTAGGTGCCGGCGTTGGTCTGCGCCGGATTCTCGGTGGTGAAGCCGGAGACGGTGTACTCGACGCCGTCGAACGTGAACTTGTCGGTCTCGACGCCAACGGCGCTGTGCTCCTTGCCGTCGTAGGTGTACTCGCCGGAGTTGGCCACGAGCGTGATCTCGTACTTGCTCTCGCGGTTGGTGACGATAAGGGAGCCATAGCTGACGGAGATGGCGTAGTTGTTCTCGAGGGTCCCCTCGTTGAGCTTGTAGGTGAACACGTTGTCCGTGCTGCCGGGGATCGTCTGGCTGCGCGTGAAGGTGTAGGTCGCACCCTCGCCCTCGACCCAGCCTTCCTCGATTTCGAGCGGCGTGGAGCCGTTGATGAGGGCGGCGCCGTTGTACTCGCGAGAAAGCGTGGCGGACTTGAGCGTGACCGGGCGCTTGGTGACCTCGAGGGTGCCCTTCTCGGTGGTCACATTGGTGAAGTTGGCGGTCTTGTCGGCGCCGGAGGCATCCTTGATGACCCAGCCGCTGTTCACGACGTTGTCGCTCTTACCGGCATTGGTCTGGCTGCCGGATGCGGTCGCCTCGACGGTGAAGCCCTCGGGCAGGCCAGTGGCGGTGACCTTCTTCTCGCCGGTGCCGTCGCAGGTGAGCGCGGTGCCGTCGTAGACCTTGGTGTCGCTCGGGGCGGTGAGGGTGACCTCGGCGGTGTTCCTGGTGACCTCGAGGGTTCCGAGCTTCTCGGTGACCTCGTAGTTCTTCGCGTCGGTGGTGCCCCAGTCGATGCTGTAGGTGTTCTTGGAGCTCCCGACCTCGGTCTGGGCGCCGGTAGCGGTGACGGTGGCGGTCTCGTTGTTCACCAGACCGGTGATGGTGGCGGTGGACTCGGTGAGCGGCGTGCCGTCGTAGGGCTTCTCGGCGGATCCAGTCGTGATGGTGACGGGTGCCGGGGTGACCTCGAGGGTGCCGTCGACCTTCTCGACGTTGGTAAAGTTCTTGGTGACGTCGTTGCCTGCGGCATCCTTGAAGACGTAACCGTCGTTGACGACGTTCTTGGAGCTGCCGACGTTGGTCTGGCTGCCGGACGCGGTGGCGGTGGCGGTGATGCCCTCGGGCAGGCCGGTGGCGGTGACCTCGGCATTCACGAGCGCCTGACCATTGTACACCTGCTCGTCGCTGGCGGCGGTCAGCGTGACCTTGGCGTCAGTCGAGGTGACCTCGAGTGTACCGAGAGCATCGGTGACCTTGTAGTTGGTCTCCGCAGCTTTGTCCCACGTGATGCTGTAGGTGTTCTTGGAGGAGCCGACCTCGGTCTGGCTGCCGGTGGCCTTGAGCGTCACGGACTCGCCCTCGACCAGGCCGTCGATGGTGGCCTCGTCCTTGGTGAGCGGCGTGCCGTCGTACTTCTTCTCGGCCGAGCCGGTGGAGATGGTGACGTCCTTCGGGTTGACGGTGAGGGTGCCGACCGAATCCTCGCCCTTGGTGTAGAAGGACTCGTTCTCGACCGTCCAGGTGAAGGCGTTGTCGACCGTGGAGTCGGCTGCATTGGTGATGGTTGCGGTGGTTGCCGGGGTGACGGTCAGCTTGTCGCCCGTGGAGAGGGTGAACTCGGTCTGGCCCTCGGTACCCTCGATCGTCTCCTCGCCGTAGGTGACGGTGTACTGATGCTTGGTGTGGGCGGACCCGTCGTAGGTCCACTCGCCGTCGGCGGAGGCAACGGAGAGCTCAGCAGTGCTCTTGGTCACCTTGAGCGTGCCGGGGGTGCTGGCGAAGACGTAGTTCTCGGCAAGCGTTCCCTCATTGAGGGTGTACGAGAAGGTGTTCTTGGACTCGCCGACCTCGGTCTGGCTGCCGGTGATGTTGTAGGTCGCGCCCTCGCCGGCCACGAAGCCGTCGCCGCCGACGGTGATGTCGGTCTGTGCGTTCTTCACGAGCGGCGTGCCGTCGTACTGCTTCTCGCCATCCGCAGAGGTCAGGGTGACGTTGCGCGGGGTGATCTTGAGCTCGGCCGTGTCGGTCGCGGTGTTCTTATAGTTCGGGTTGGTGGCGCGGACCTGGATCGTGCAGCTGTCGGACACGTTGGTCGCGGTCAGCGTGCTCAGGTCGGTCGTCCAAGTGGTGCCGTCCTTGCTGTACTCGATCGTGGTGGTGCCGGATTTCGCGTTGGTGGTCGCGGCAGTCTCGATCGCGTGGGCCTTGCCATCGTACTTGTTCTCGGCATCGTCGAGCGTGACGGTGAGCTGCTCGTCGGTCTGCTCGATGGTGAGCTTGCCGGGCGTGGTGGTGATGTCGTAGTTGGCGGTCACGTCGGTGCCGTCGGCGTCGGTGATCCTGACGTCGGCGACTGCGGTAATAGTACCAGTGTACTCACCAACTTCGGTGCCCTTAGCGGAGTAGGTCACGTTGTGGGTCTGACCGTTAACAATGCCCTCGACTGTAACATCGGTGAGCTCAATCTCAGAACCAGTGTAGGTCTTTGTCGCGCTCTCACCAGTGAAGGTGACGTCCTTCGGGTTGATGGTGAGGGTGCCGTCAACAGCCGTGATGGCGTAGTTGGCGGTGACGTCCTCGGTTCCGTGCATAACCTTGTAGCCCGCGGCGATCGGGTTGTTGCCGGCGGCGGTATCGGCCACGTCGGTGACGGAGCCGGCGGCGGTGGCAACGAGGGTGTCGCCCGTAGCCAGGGTGCCTGCGGTCACGGTGACCTCGGTGTTCTCATGCGCCTTGCCGTCGTACGTCCACTCATCGCTGGCTGCAGTGATGGTGATCTCGTACGTAGCGTTGGTCATCGTGAGCTGACCGTTGACGTACTTGACGTCGTAGTTGTTGGGATCGCCAGTTGTGAACTCGTGGGACTTCACCACGTTGTCGACCGGGCTCTCGCTCGGGAACGTGATGGTGCCCTCGACCACGGCGGTAATGGCATCGTCGCCGACAAGACCCTCAACGTCGTACTTGTCCCAAGCATGAGCGGAGCCGTCATACGCGAAGGTGTAATCCTGGGCGGTGATTGTCACGGCTGCCGGGGTGACGGTGAGCTCGCCCTCGGCCTTGGCCTGGTTGGCGTACTGGTCGGAGTGGGTCACCTCGTAGGTGAAGGCGTTGGCGACCGTGCCGTCGGCCACGTGGGTGACCTTCGCGGAGGCGGCCGGGGTGATCGTCACGACGTCGCCGGTGGACAGGGTGGCGGTGCCGGTCTCGGCGCCCTCGGCGATGGTGACGTCGTAGGACTCGGTGCCGTAGGTCACGGTGTACTCGTGCTTCACGTGCTCGGAGCCGTCGTAGGTCCAGGAGCCGTCGGCGGACTCGACCTTGAGCTCCTTGGTGCTCGCGGTGACGGTCAGGGTGCCGATGGTCTCGTCGAGCTCGTAGTCGCTCTCGACGGCGGTGCCGTCCCACACGAGGCTGTAGGTGTTGTCGACCGGGCCGCCGACCTCGGTGATGGTGCCGGTGACGGTGAAGGTCGCGGTCTCCTCGCCGATGAAGCCGTCGATGGTGCCGGGCGCGGTGAGGGCCGTGCCGTCGTACTCCTTGGAGGCCGTGTTGGTCTTGATGGTGAGGGTCGCCGGGGTGACGGTGAGCTCGCCCTCGGCCTTGGCCTGGTTGGCGTACTGGTCGGAGTGGGTCACCTCGTAGGTGAAGGCGTTGGCGACCGTGCCGTCGGCCACGTGGGTGACCTTCGCGGAGGCGGCCGGGGTGATCGTCACGACGTCGCCGGTGGACAGGGTGGCGGTGCCGGTCTCGGCGCCCTCGGCGATGGTGACGTCGTAGGACTCGGTGCCGTAGGTCACGGTGTACTCGTGCTTCACGTGCTCGGAGCCGTCGTAGGTCCAGGAGCCGTCGGCGGACTCGACCTTGAGCTCCTTGGTGCTCTTCTTAACTTCGAGGGTGCCCTTGGAGCCGGCGACCGTGTAGTCGGAATCTGCGACGTTACCCCAAGTAATCTCGTACTTGTTCTCGCTCGAGCCGACCTGGGTCTGGGTTCCGGTGACCTTGACCGTGATGGAGTCGGTGCCGGCGAGCGCGACGGCGACGTCCTGGCCGGGCGTCAGGACCGTCTCGGTCTCGCCGAAGGTCGCGGTGCCTGCGGCGGTCAGCGCGGTGCCATCGTACTCCTTGCTGTCGGACTCGGTCACGATCGTGAGGGTCGCCGGGGTGACGCTCAGATTTCCCTCGGTCTTGGAGACGTTGCTGTATTGCCCAGCGTTCGTCAGCTCGTAAGTGAAGGCGTTGGCGACCGTGCCGTCGGCCACGTGGGTGACCTTCGCGGAGGCGGCCGGGGTGATCGTCACGACGTCGTCGGTTTCTTCAATGGTCACGGTCGCAGAATCGGTCGCGGTTGCGTGGTAGGTCTTATCGCCGTACTTCACGGTGTAGACGTAGTAGGTGTGCTCCGCGCCGTCGTAGGTCCAGCTCTTAGACTCAGAGGAGACCACGATCTCGGTCGTGTTGGCAGTGACCTCGAGCTCTCCGATGGTCTCGGAGAGCTTGTAGTCGCTCTGGACCGCGGTGCCGTCCCAGGTGAGCGTGTAGGTGTTGTCGGACTTGCCGACCTCGGTCCGGGATCCGGTGACGGTGAAGGTCGCGGTCTCGTTGTTCACGAAGCCGGAGATCGAGCCATCGGCGGTGAGGGCCTCGCCGTTGTACTCGCGCCCGGCGGACTCGGTCACGACGGTGAGGGTCGCCGGGGTGATCTTCAGCTCGCCATCAGCCGTGGTCACGAGGTAGTTGCCGACCGCAGTGGCGGTGCCCGTGGTGACGGCAACGCCGTCGACGGTGGCAATCACGTTGCCCGTGGGGCTGTCTGCGACGTGCGTAACCGTGCTGCCCGCAGTCATCACGACGGTGAAGGTGTGGGAGTCGCCCTCCTCCAGGTCGGTCGCGGTGAAGCCGCCATTGGTCAGCGCGGAGCCGTTGTAGGTCTTCTCGTCGGAGTTGGCGGTGATGGTGACAGCCTTCGGGTTGATGGTCAGCGTACCAACGTTGGCCGCAACGCTCTCGTAGTTGCCCGTGGTGTCGGTAGTGCCATTAGTGATCGTGTAGGTATAGGTGTTGTTGTTGCTCGCGTTGTCGGAGACGTTGGTCACGCCAGAGGCGGTCGGGGTGATGGTCACCACGTCGCCATTGGAAAGCGTAAAGACCGTGCCAGTCGAGTCTGCCTCGACGGTCTCGCCGCCATAGGTGACGGTGTAGGTCTCATCCTTGTGGAGAGATCCGTCGTAGGTCCACCCGTTCGTCGCGGACGTGATGACGAGCGCGCTCTTGTCCTTCGTAATCGTCAGCGTGCCGTTGGCGGTAGTCACCATGTAGTTGCCGACCGCAGTGGCGGTGCCGGTGGTGACTGCAACGCCGTCGACTGTGGCGATCACGTTGGGCTTCTCGCCGACGTTGGTGATGGTGGAATCCTCGGTCATCACGACGGTGAAGGTGTGGGTGTCGCCCTCCTCCAGATCGGTCGCGGTGAACTCGGGCTGGGTGAGCGGGTTACCGTCGTACGCCTTGTTAGCATCCTTGGCGGTGATGGTGACTGTCTTCGGGTTGACGGTAAGGGTGCCATTGGCGGTAGTCACCAGATAGTTGCCCACCGCAACCTCGGTGCCAGGAGTGACGGCAACGCCGTCGACCGTGGCGATGACGTTGGGCTTCGTGCCGACGTTGGTGATGGTGGAGTCCCCGGTCATCACGACGGTGAAGGTGTGGGTGTCGCCCTCCTCCAGATCGGTCGCGGTGAAGCCGTCCTCGGTCAACGCAGAGCCGTTGTAGGTCTGCGATGCGTCATCGGCGGTAATGGTGACCTTCTTCGGGTCGATGGTGAGGTCACCCTCGACGTAGACGATGGTGTAGTTGCCGGTGTTCTCGCCAACCTGAGCCTCGGACGGGACGATCTCCTTCTCGTAGGTACCGACATCCGTCTTGCTGCCCGTGAGCGTGATGCTCGTGAGCGCATCGCCGCCCTTGAGGCCAGTGACGGTCACGTAGGTGTCGTGCCCCTCATCATAGGTGCCGGCCGGACCCTGGGCGCTTCCGTTGTAGGTGTAGGTCTGGTCCTTGGCCGTGATGGTGAGCTCGGCCTTGTTGATGGTCAGGTCGCCCTTGACGTAAGTGATGTTGTAGTTGTCGGTCCTGCTGCCCACGAAAGCCCCGGACGGGACGATCTCGTCGGTGTAGGTGCCGGCGTTAGTCTGGCTGCCGGTGAGCACGATGCGCGTGAGCTTGTCGGTACCCTGGAGGCCAGTGACGGTCACGTAGGTGTCGAGCCCCTCATCATAGGTGCCGGCCGGACCCTGGGCGCTTCCGTTGTAGGTGTAGGTCTGGTCCTTGGCCGTGATGGTGAGCTCGGCCTTGTTGATGGTCAGGTCGCCCTTAACGTAGGCGATGTCGTAGTTGTTGGTCGCAGCGCCGACGACGGCGTTGGACGGAACGATCTCGTCGGTGTAGGTGCCGGCGTTGGTCTGGCTGCCAGCAAGCGTGATGCTGCTGAGCGCGTCGCTGCCCTGGAGGCCCTCGACGGTCACATAGGTGTCGAAGCCGGAGGTGTAGTTGCCGGCCGGACCCTGCGCGCTGCCGTTGTAGGTGTAGGTCTGGTCCTTGGCCGTGATGGTCAGGGTCGCCTTGGTGATGGTGAGCTTACCAGGGACAACTTCGGTGACGACATAGTTGCCGGTGGAGTCCTTCGTCTCGTTGACGGTGACGCCAGTGAAGGCCACGTCGTACTCGCCGGAGTTCGTGCCGGAGCCGCTCGCGGAGACGCCCTCGAAGGTCAGGCCCTCGACGCTGGAGGTGAAGCCGGTGACGGTCTTCTCGGTGCCGTCGTAGGTCTCGGTGCCGCTGCTGGCGGTCAGGGTGACGGAGGCGGGCTCGATCGTCAACGTTCCGGGGGTCGTGGTGATGTTGTAGTTCTCGGTAACGTCCTCATCGCCGCGCATCACCTTGACGGTGCCGAACGCGCCATCTGAATACGTCCCGGCGTTGGTCTGTGTGTCAGGCGTGTAGGTCACGTTCAGAACGTCGCCTTTGGCGAGGCCGGTCACTGTGTATTCGGTTTCAGAAATGGCGTTTCCGGTGCCCGTGATGGTCTCAGGCAGGCCGTAGCCGCTCTGCTCCTCGCCGTTGAAGGTGGCGGTCTTGTCTTTGACCGTAATCGTGAGGGTGGCCTTCGTCACCTTAAGGGTACCGAGCTCTTCCTTGATGGTGTAGTTGTCTGGATTGACACCGCCCCAATCGATCTCATAGGTGTTGGGCACTTCGCCAGGATCTGTAATGGAGCCCGTAGCGGTAACGGTGATCTTGCCCTGATCGGCCTCGACAACACCGGAGAGGCTTGCCTCATCGTTGGTTAGCTCCGCACCGTCATAGGCCTTCTCGGCAGAACCCGTAGTGACGGTCAGCTCTGCAGGCAGAATCTGCAGGCGGCCGGGACGGACATATAGGCTCACGCTGTAGTTGCCATCGGCGTTGGGAAGATCGTCTGCGGTCAGAGCAAGGTTGTACGTGTAGTCGTCAACGTCCTTCTCAGCCACAACGTAGTATCCGAGACCCGCTCCGCCTTCCTTGACGTTGTCGAGGGAGGTCACCATATTCCAAATGGCTTCCCGGTAGAGCGCGGCGTAGCCCTCGTGGCTGATCATGACGTAGTCAGCGCCATTTGCTGCCGTCTTGCCCGGGTTCGTGAAGCCGGTCAAGTACTCTTCGCCAGTGTACGGGGCACCAACCCAGCGGTCGGGCTCGATACGGACGGTGACGTTGATCGGGGTCACGGTAAGCGTGCCGCTAATGTAGCGGAATGCGTAGTAGTTTTCGGCGTGTATCGCATTTGTCTGGGCATTCTTGGGCGTCACCGTTGCAACGCCTGCGTTAATGCGGCCATCGTTTGTCGCGTTGTCGGTGTCGGCATAGGTGAAGGAGACGCCGGTCAGGCTCTCGCCCTCAGGCAGGCCTTCGACCGTCACTTGGCCAGACAGCTCCGACGGAAGCTTCAACTCTGAGCCGTTGTACTGCTGGCTGGCACTATTGGCAGTAACGGTGACCTTCTTCTGGTAGAAGATCGTGAACTCAAGCCCGTTCGCCGTCGTCGCCTCGGTGATCTTATAGTCGGTGCCAGCGACGGTTCCCTCGTAGGCAGTACCCTCAACGGCCCTGTTCAGCTCCCAACCGGAGACGGGCGTGCGGCTGAGCGTGAAGGTCTTGCCGACCTTCAGGGTCTGAACATCGTCGCTAGCGATGGGGTTACCGTCCATATCGACGAAGTGAACCGTAACGGTCGCATGCTTGTAGCTGGTGTAGTAGAAGTAGAAGACGTTCGCTTCCTCATCTGCAGTCAGAACCAGCGTTTTCTCGACTGCATCGGGGTAGAACTCGATGTCTTCAAGCTCGGGATGGGCGGTGCGGAGAGCAGTGTAATCAACCGCCGCAGCCAGTTCGATGACAGATGCGGTATCGCCAGGAACATCCTCGACAACCCTGTCCGCAGCAACCGCCCAAAGATCATCCTCGCTTCCATACTCGCTTGGATCGATGACGTACTTTACGGTATAGCTGGTCGTATCTGCCTTGGCGCTATAGATGAAGGTGATGACGTTCTCGCTCTCCGTGCCGGAAAGCTTAAGCGTCTGGCTGTTCACGTTCGGACGGTATCCGGCAACGGCAATCGCCTGCTCGGTGACAACCTGATCGACCACGAAGTTCGGGTTGGTCACGATCTTGTCCGGCGCAACCGCGTTGCCATCTTCGTCCACATAGTGAACGGTATAGCTCAGCGTGTCACGCGACCAGTGAGCATAGATTGTGGTGTCTGCAGTGATCTGCGTGTTCCAGTCAAAGAGCACGTCGCCGTCCGCAGTGGTGAACCAGCCTTCGAAGGTATAGCCGGTCTTGATCGGGTTCTCAGGCTTAGAAGCTCTCTCGTACTTGGTAACGGTCTGGGTCTCTGCCGCAGGGGTGCCTCCATCCATCACGAAGTTGACTTCAAATTCAGGCGCGTTCCACTTGGCGTAGAGGGCGACGTTGTGGCCAGGCATCGTATCGAAGGCATACGGCGTCTGGAACGCAGCGTCCTCGTACCATCCTCCCCACGTATAGTCGCTGTAGTCGATGGTAGATGTGTTTTCAGGCTTAGCAGGCACGTAGTTGTAGGTGCTGCCGCTGATGTCAGCTTCGAAGTAGATGTTGTTCTTGGTCTCCAGCAGGGTGTTCCCGAAGAAGTACTCGATCATGTACTGCGCACGGTCATAGTAGAAGTTGTAAACGTACTTCTGAACCGTCGTGTTGTGACCAGGGATAGTTGCCGTGTAAACGTAACGATATCGGGTCACAAAGTGCCAAATATCCCACTGCTGGTAGCTTTCTGCATGGTCGAAGGTATACGTGATGGTCATTCCGTCAACCGTACGGGTTACAGTGCGCTCGCCTTGGCTCGGAGTCTGACTGGTATGACCACCGTTGTCGGTATAGGTATCGGTGTATTCATCAACCCATACCTGGACATCAGTGTTACCAGAAGCTGGGTAGGTATTGTTTGGCCTGCTTGCGTTTCCGTTGTGCTGGGTATAGCCGTCGATGTTCTTGGGTCCAAGGTTGGTAGTGTTCAGACCGGTTTGCGTGTACTCGTCTGCAACAGCCCAGGTACCATCCGGCTGTTGGAGCCAGTATCGAGCATCTCGATCAGCGCTGTCGGTATCCCAGGACGCCGTAAACGTCATGACGTGACTGTTGTTGGCGTTGGCAACGTTATCCCAGATGAGCTCATAGCGCTTGGTAATGTAGGTTCCAGACGCGCCCGTCCAACCGTCAAAGTAGCGGTCAGAGGCATAGACTTCACTCGAAGATGCAGGCCACATGGACGACACGTCTTGACCAAGAACAACGTTCTCGATCCTATAGTCGCTGCCCGAATAAGTCTGCCCGTTCATGGTGATGCGGCCGGTACTACGGTTGAGGTTGAACACCAGCGTGTAGCGAATCAGCTTGTAATGGACAACGAGGACCGAGCTGCCGTCAGCTGCAATGGTCACGCTCGAGGTCTGGTCCCAAGCAGTATCCCTCTCATATCCTCGATACTGATTGCCGGTCAGATCAGGAGCGGAGGACGCGTAGACCGTCGTGCCCACCTGACCGGAAGCCGTACGGCTGTTGTCATACACATAGGAGGTGGTGCCAGTAGCGTTGTCGTACTCCTCCAGCATGTACACGATGGTGTAGCTGACGGTATTGCCGGTCCACTTTGCGTAAATCGTGGTGTCTTCGTTGACTGTCACAGAACCAGAAACACGCTGAGTAAGAGCTTCATCCGAATACCAGCCCTCGAAGGTATAGCCGTCGCGAGTAGGATTCTCAGCCGGAAGGGCCACGGTCGTGCCATAAGGCACCGTTAATCCAGGAACATAGCTTCCGCCGTTGGTCTCGTAGGTGAGCTGGAAGTTCTTGCGGGTGTAGTAGACCGGGAGTTCCTGTTTGGGCTGGCCGTCAAGTCCGGTCGTCTCGATGATGGCGCCTTCTGCAAGCTCGAGAACGGCATAGTCATAATTCTTGACGTCAGGGGTCACGTAGCTGTTCAGAACACCATGGACGTCGCTCGTCCGCTCAATCTCGGTGTATCCGTTGCCATCGAGATTCTTGAGGTAGTAGACGTAGTCGTACACTGCGGTGTACGGAACGTACTCGAACCTCACGGTAACCTTGTTCTCTGCATTGAAGTCAGAGAGCTTCACTTCCGCAGTCGGAGTCTCGGGGTAGTAGACTGGCGCGCCAGCAACCTCATCGGACGAGGTCTTTGTACTTGCAGGAGCGGTTATCGTGTAGGGAAGCTCGTGCGCCTCGACCTCAAGCAAGTCAGTGTTGAAGATGACTTCCTTGCCGGGAGTTGTTGTGCTCACGTAGTAGTACTCTGCCGTGATGTAATAGACCTCGACTTTGCGGAAGACCGCGACAGCAGTAAAGCTATCGTTGACAACGGTCTCGGCAGTTACCTCTACATCGGTCAGGGTATAGGTGCCGTCGGCATTCTTGGTCGCCTTGACCCACTTCTCGAACACCTTGCCAGCCACGAACGGATCCTGCGGCATGGTGTCGATGGGCTCACCTGCAGAGCGGAAGTACTGGGAAAGGCGCTCGGATTCCGTGCCATCGTCGTTGAGGGTGACGAAGTTGACGAAGTACTGGTCTTCAAACTCAGCGGTAAGCGTCAGGTCTGACGTTACAGACTCGCCGCCCACGTACTCGGTCTCGCCGACATACCAGCCCAAGAAGTCCTTGCCCTCAACCACGGGGTCAGCCGGAAGCGTCAGCGTGTCGTTCATGTAGTAGGTGTCAGTCTCGTACGTATCGCCATCAACCACATACGTGACGGTAAAGACGTTCTTGTCGTAGTGGGCCCAGACGCTGAGCGTCCTGTTGGTGCTGTCGCCCTTGGCTTGAGCGCTGATGGTGTTGTTGAAGCCCGCAGTTTCACCATTGTTGTCGTACACCCAAGTTCCGACAGAGCCAGCCTTCGCGGGAACAGTGGGAATGTCGTTCAGGCAATAGCTGGTGTCAGCAGTAACGGTCTTGGTTGCGACAACCGTTGTCTGGTCTTCTCCATAGAAGGTGATGGTGTATTCGATCTTGTCGTAGTCGGGAACGATACTGATGTCTTCGGTGGGAATGAAGGTGGAGTCGATGCGATCGCCGGTGACGTGAATCTCCTGTCCCTGACCACCCTGGCGAATCTCGCCGACAGCCCAGTAGGCATCGTAGTCATCGCGTGCGATGGTATCAGGAAGCTGGTCGCCAATCGCCTGGCCCTTAGTAACCTCAACGGTCCTGTAGACCTCGGCGTCACGGTTGTAGAACGTTACCGTCCAAGCGTTCTCGGTCGCCCTTGTCGGCTCGGGCTCGGTCCCGGCCTCAGGCTCACCCTCGGCCCCACGAGACGGCTCCTCCGTCGGCTCGCCTTCGGGCTCGACCTCGGGCAGATCCTCCGGCTCGCCTTCCGGCTCGCCCTCGGAGGCCTCTCCAGGCTCTACCGCAGGCGCCTCTTCAGGAACCACCTCTTCCCCGTCGGAAGGCTCACCGCCCTCAACGGGAGCTTCCTGCGCTGCTGCAGGCTCCCCGTCGACGAGAGCCACCTCGGGCTCGGAGGCCTCATCCTCGACCACAACGACCGGAGCCTCCTGAGAGGACTCAATCGCCGCAGCTGCCTCCTCGAGGGCATATGCCATCCCCTGCGCGGGGAACATCTGCCACACGAGGATGAGCGAGAGGATCCATGCAAGCGGACCGCGCGCGCCCTTGCAGAACCTGCGGAACTTCTTACCCATAACCAGCACCTTTCCTTCGGACCATGGGAAGACGGAAAATCGATAAAGCAGTCCCATGGTCGCATATAGCACCATTCAACATGGTAGAGGAATCTGAACGGTTGTTAACCGCGGATTCAACTTATTTTCGACGAATTCTTTCAGCGGTTTTTCCGCAATTAAGCTGCACTTATTCAACTTCTCGACAATATGCGCTGATGATACATTTCATCTGTTGCGAACAACACTACAATGCATATTCCGCTCATAAGCTGCATGAATAGGATCAGCCGTTCACCGACGCCACTTCTCGCGTTCTTTTATATATATGTATTCGTTTATTGCGCCTACTGCGCCACCGCATTCACTGAGGCGGTGTCCCCGGCACCGCCTCAATTCCCCCGCAGCGGCCTCATTGAGACAAAACTCCAGCTCAGAGAGTTGCTGCTCTCACGTACACCGCCCCAACAGCAACTGAGGCGGTGTGCAAGACACCGCCTCAGCCACATTCCCAGATATAACTCCGGCCCCTACGGCTCCAGCCTGTGCGCCACCGCGTCGCAGATGAGCGCGCCGCACACGGTCTTGGAGTCCTCGATGCGGCCGTCGAGCACCGCGTCGATGAGCTCGTCGAGCGGCACGAGGTCCACGTTGAGGAACTCGTCCTCGTCGGGATGCGCGGGCCCGAAGGTAAGCCCGGTCGCCATATACAGGTGGATGCGCTCGTCGGTGAAGCCCGGCGTGGTCGCGAGCGTGGTGAGGAACGCCATGCGGTCCGCCACCATGCCCGTCTCCTCGAGCAGCTCGCGCTTCGCGCACGTGAGCGGGTCCTCGCCTGGATCGAGCTTGCCCGCGGGAATCTCCACGGTCACGCGGTCGAGCGCCGTGCGGTACTGGCGCACGAGGCAGATCCGCCCATCATCCGTCAGCGCCACGACAGCCACGGCGCCGCGATGGCGGACGACGTCGCGCGCGGACTCATGGCCGTTGGGCAGCGTCACGTGGATGCGGTTCACGTCGAAGATCAGCCCCGAGAACATCGTGTCCTCGGCGGTGATGACCTCGGAGAGCTCGGCGTCGCGCGGGTCGTCGTCGCCCAGCACCAGGTCGCGGGCCTCGGGCGCGCCGACCGACCCCTCTCCCCCGTCGTCGTAGGTGAACGCGCGGACCGAGTCCTGGATGCCCTGCGCGGCATCGCGCAGGTCGTCGAGCGACGGCGCGGTGTAGGCGTCCGACTCGATGATCGTGTCGGGCGATGCGCCTGCGGTCTGGATATCGGTGTCGCTCTTCTTCTTGGCCATGACGTCTCCCCTTAGAGGTTCTCGCGTCCGATGATCGCCTTCATGCCGATATCGGTGCGGAAGAAGCGCCCGTCGAACCGGATGAGCTCTGCCGCCTCGTAAGCGCGCTCGCGCGCAGCCTCGAACGTAGCCGCGACCGCGGTCACGGCGAGCACGCGGCCGCCCGAGGTCACGAGCGTGCCGTCGTCGAGCAGCTTCGTGCCGGCGTGGTAGACCGTGACGCCGGGCAGCGTCTCGGCCTGCTCGATGCCGGTGATGACCTTGCCCTTCTCGTAGCTGCCGGGATATCCCGCGCTCGCGAGCACGACGGCTACGGCCCAGTCATCCTCCCACGACACCATGTCGGGAGAGAGGGTGCCGTTGTCGCACGCGAGCATGACCTCGACGAGATCGGCGTGCATGCGCGGCAGCACGACCTGCGTCTCGGGATCGCCGAAACGGGCGTTGAACTCGAGGACCTTGGGGCCTTCGGGCGTGAGCATGAAGCCGCCGTAGAGGCAGCCGGAGTACTGCGTGCCGTCCTTGGCGAGCTGGCGCACGACGCGCTCCATGATGCCGGTCATGGTCGCGAGCTCCTCGGGCGTGACCATCGGGACCGGGCTGTAGACGCCCATGCCGCCGGTGTTGGGGCCCTTGTCGCCGTCGTAGGCGCGCTTGTG
>Ga0256405_10006628_pt1 | contig 18330 bp, 18 predicted proteins | sample RumenRJG_02DNA_FD_189096 | JGI IMG/M metagenome (GOLD analysis project Ga0256405, IMG submission 189096) | Bovine rumen microbial communities from Lethbridge, Alberta, Canada - RJG_02 | ecosystem: Host-associated > Mammals > Digestive system > Stomach > Rumen | place: Canada: Alberta... | reverse complement strand
CCTCCGGATCACCGTCCAGCCGGGATGCACGGAAGAACTTCAGTGCCGTCGCCAGGACCTTGGGCCTTATCTCTGTGAGTTCTATTTCAAGCGTTTTATCCATACTTCACAGACATAGACGCAAAAAACGTAAAAAGTCAAGTAAATTTAGCAACTTTTTTCATTCGCAGTTTGAGCGTTCGTTGTCCACCACTGTCCGCCCTGTCCATCCACGTGAACGCTGCGGGACGCGGCGACAAATGGATGAATGCCAGCGGCTGGTGCTGCTACACTTTCCGGGGCCAGACGCTCTCTGACGATCTGGCCACGCGCCTGTGCGAAGCCGCCATCGAAGCGGGATTCTATATCCTCAACCACACGATGTGCCCGGCTGTCCTGACGGAGAATCTTTTCCAGGACGCAAAGGCCTACTCCGACTTCCTGCTGAGTGCCGAAGGGAAAGAGGCCATCAAGCAGTTGCACGTACAGGGAATTATCTCCTACGTCCGGAGCCGGGAGCAGGAAGAAGGCTGATTCCTGACAAATCGCGACCTATGCGCCGGCGCGTTCCGGCCGCGTTCGCTGGAGGTAGTGAGACATTCGCACATTATTCAACGACCGGGAGCGCAGTGATTGCACTCCCGGTTCTATCAATGGCCTTCCGACAAGCGGTAGGCAGGTTAATTCTGGATGGGACGAACGGAGTACTCGAGGGTACGGCCGAAGTGGTCCAGGACGAGATCTCCACTGCTACTGAAATAGAAGACCCACGCGCTGTAAATATCGTACTCCGTAGAAGACCAGTAGAAGCCGATGTACTGCGCAGGCAGGAACAGGAAACCGGAGTCAGCCTGGACCACTGTCCCTTGCTGGCCGTGAACCGTCAGCCAGGTAAAAGTGCAGTTGGTATTTATCAGCGCAAACTGATCTTTGGTCGGCAGCGTTACACCCAGAGCGTTGGCTGCATCAAAAAATGTGTATAGCGCCCCGAGTTGCTCCGGCTTGGTGCAATTGTAATTGCAGGTGTACCATTTGCCGTAGGAAGCGAACGCTTCCGAAGAACCGCTGCCTTCTAACTTGCCGAGCGTCACGGTGATGCCGTCGCCCACGGGAACCCACTTGCCCTTGTTGGGCGTGCCGTATTTGTTGACCGCATATATGTTGCTGGCGGCGGGAAGTTTCACGGCGCTGTGGCTGGTAAGGGTTTTGCCGCTAACGAAATAGTCCGCACGGGTGTTGTCAGCGACCTTTTTCTTGGCGAAGTAATACGCGTTGGCCTCTACCGTCTCAGTGCCATTCGAACGATAGGAGTGGTAGCCGGTATTGAGTTTTCCGCTGAACAGGTAGCCGCCGCTGTAGGCATACCCCGGCATGTCGTCCACATTCGTCTTGTCGTCGGTCTCGGTAATAGTGCCGTCTGCAGAGATGGAGGCTACGCCAACGGGAATCACGGCATCCGTACCCAGCAGACAGGCCTCATCCACGGCCTCGGCATCCTCGACGAAGAACTGCACGTAGCCGTCGGGGATCACCATATTGAATGCGCCGGACACCTTGTTGTCGGCAACGGTGTAATCGAGCGTCGCCGTGAGGTAGTAGGCGTAGTAGGTTTCGCTGAAGGTAAAGCTGGTGCCGTCGGCCGACACCGTTGCATCGCTGCCGAAGGGCAGGAAGACCGCCCGCATCGTGCCCGTGTCGCCGTTCTTCAGGCCCAGGGCTCCGGCGGTCTGGGTGGCGGCGTTGTATTCGGCAGAGGTCCAGGATGTTCCGTCGTAGGTCATCTTCAGGTGCTTCGGGGCTGCGGCTCCGGTGAAAAAGACGAAGATGGCATCGCCCGACTCCCAGCCGCTTTTCACGGCCTTGGTGGCATCGGGATGATTGGCGGATAGATTGAAAGTAATCGGGGTGGCCTGGACGGTTTCGGGGGCAAGAGTCTCCTTTCCGCAGGAAACCAGCGCGGCAGCGGCCGCAAGCATAAGAATCAAATACTTTTTCATAGCGCTGTCCTCCTACCACTCTTCTTCTGTGTTAAACCCGTTGTATGTCGGGACTCCATTTGTCCCCGTTCCGCTCTGGCAAATGACGCCTTCCTGCACAACCTCAAAGACCAGTGTAGAGGGTGCAAGGTATGTTTGTTTGCGTTCTGTGTTCATGTAAACAAGGATTTAGCAAAGCAAATATACACACTTTCAATGAGATGGCCAAACGAAACCCCCGGCAGGGCATTCTGCCGGGGGTAACGCTTGAGTGGGTGCCGGAATCTCCCCCTTGGGGCCTCTGTAACCAGGCTTGCTCCACGGAAAACCGCCTTCTACGTATGTAGGAGGCGGTTTTCGTATATTTGGCAGGCTGCCGTTTACTTCCCTTCCAGGAACAGCACGTGGGTGAGCAGCGGGGAGGCGTGCATGGCCTGGGGGTTGGTTCCGAGTTCGTCCTGGGGAATCGGTTCGCCCAGTTTCTCGAAAAGATTCACCCAATAGGCCGGGTATGTGCCGTCGGCTTTTTTGAAATTCATCGGTTCGGGCTCGAACGGACGGTAGCCGTCAGCATCGACATACGCATCCGAAATCAGTTCCGTGCAGTAATGCCGGCCGTTGAAAGTCTGGAAATACAAGTCGTACTCCTCGCCCAGGAAGACCTTGGCCTGCTCAACGTAGGTGGCCGCGTTGCTGTTGTCTTTCAGGCGCATCACATCGAAGGTCGCCTTCCCGCCCCGGTGCAGGGTGTAGTCGGCAAACAGCGTGTCCAGCGGATGGCGGTCCACGCCGTGCTTCATCGTCGCATCAATGACCCAGATACCGCCGAGGCTGTCCACTTCCAGGATGGCGGCGTGGATGTAATTCAGGGAATCCCCGTCCGCGGTCGCTTCGGCAATGGCGGAAGCCATCCCCTCTTCCTGGTAATGGATCGGAATTCCCACAAATACGATATCCCCCGTCTCCACCTGAGGTGCAGCCGGGACGGGTTTAACAGACTTGCAGCCCGCCAGCAAAGCCGACAGGGCTGCAAAACTCAGGAGCAGAGACAGAAGCTTTTTCATTTTGCAGGAGAAAAATCTTCTTTTCCAGCGCCGCAGAGCGGGCAGACCCAATCTGCGGGAATGTCTTCAAATGCGGTACCGGGCGCAATGCCGTTATCGGGGTCGCCCACTGCCGGGTCGTATTCGTACCCGCACAGGTCACATACATACTTTGCCATAGTCGTCAGGTTTCAATTGAAATTCAAAAATACGCAGAAAAGCGCACAAATCCTAATGGATTTTCTTTTTCAGGGAGCGATGGCCGGGATACGGTCCGATGCCCCCCAATTCAGCCCGCCTGCGCACATAATAGTCGTGGCGGCGGGGATTCTCCGGGAACCAGCCACGCAAGACCCGCATCTCCTGCGCCAGGATCTCGTGGATCCCCCAGAAGCAGGAAAATGCAGCTGCGCCCAGGATGGTCGAACCGACCGTTCCGCTCACAAATAGCGACAAGGCACTGAAAAGCAAACCCGCAACAAAAAGAGCCCACCAGCTCTTCTTTCCCCAGTGATACTCCATCTTGATCACGATGGGATGGCAGATACCGATGATCAGGAATACGGCAGCGCCGACCAGGATTCCGTTGAAATTCATTATTTGCTTGTGGAGGTTTTAAAGGTTTCGGTCAGGGAATCGAGCTGCCGGTAGAGTTCTCCCAACTTATCGGGTGAGATGTCGCGGCAGGTATAGGAGGCACCCATTTCCAGGGGGATGTCACGCGCAAGATCTTCCAGGGAACGGCCTTTTTCTGTCAGGCTGACAATCACCTTTCGGGAATCCTGCTCCCCCGTGTGGCGGGTCACGAGCCCCTCCTGCTCCATCCGTTTGAGCAGCGGTGTCATCGTGTTGGTTTCCAAATAGAGGCGCTTGGCGATGTCATTGACGGGCTGGCCGTCGTGCTCCCAAAGAACCAGCAGCACCAGGTACTGCGGATAGGTTACACCGAGCCGGCCGAGCAGCGGGCGATAGGCCTGCGTGATCAGCCGGCTGACGGTATAGAACCGGAAACAAAGCTGGTTTTCCAGCTTGAGCTGTTCGTACATAAGGATACCTATTCAGCGAGCAAGGCGGCTACCTTCTCATCGAGCGACTCGGGCGTAGCCACGGGGGCAAAACGCATTTGCTGGCGGTGTTGACAATCATCAGCACCTTGCCCTTGAACTGGGCGAAGTCCAGTTCCTGACCGTTGTTGCGAAGCGCCTTGAAATCATAAATCGTTGCCATATTCCTTTCCTCCTGGTATTAAAGCTGCTGCTCCATCCAGAACATATCGTTCACGACACAAAAGTACGGACAATATTTGAAACTGCCAAACAATTTCGAAAAAATTTATCGCGTGCGATATTTTTTCTATAATACCACCTGAAGTTTCATCTCCTCTGTAAAATTCCGGAAGAGAATTTCATACGCACGGCCCGGGGCAAGCCAAAATGAATAGTAGGCCTGATCCCCCTTTCCACTCGTGATATTGTTCAGGGAATAGCCGACATCCAGACCGTAATTGCTATAACCGGCCATCGTCGCACTGGTAGCCATCACACGGCCATCCTCGACCCGGCGGATCTCCCAATAGATGTCCCGGTATGCGCGGAAGAAAAACGTGGAAGGAAGCGAATAGTCAAAGTTGGTCGCAGGGCGGCCATAGGTATGCCCAGGCGTCACAAGTTCAGCCAGCGGGCGGGACGCATTGAATTCGATACGCTGCCAGCGCGAACCGGGCAAAGGGACCCAGCCGTATCGCTCATCCGGACGGGAGATCTGAATCACATCACCGTCAGCGACCTGGGATGGCGCTTTGCAATTTACGGACGGGAGATAATACCAGTCGTTCTCCACGCTGTTATCATAGACGACGGGATCGGAAAGAACCTCCTTCAACTGGCCCTCCTTGTCATAGAGGCAGTAACAAAGTTCGGTCGGACCCTTCCCCGTGGATGCATAGGAGTACGAAGCGACTGCCTGTTGCCCGGTCATAAAGGAAGGATCCTGGAAATTCCAGCTGAACGAGGCGAAACCGCTGAGCCGCAGGTTCACATAAGGGGAGCCGCCCTGGTTGGGCATGATGCGGCAGACCATGTCCTGATATTTGCTGAATTCCGTCAAATCACTTTCGTGCCCATCCACCGGCGATAACGTATAAAAGGCATTGCTGACCCCGCCCCAGCCATAGTTGATGCGGAAATAGCGGCCGTTGTATCCGTCAATGACAAAAGCATGGCCGCCCGAATTCGAGGAACCGCAATAAAAGACCGGACGCTTGGCATCGATCTCATCCCGGACGAGTTCTTCCCAGCGCTGCTGCGTGTAACCTTCACGGTCATAGTAGCGCATCTGCTTGTCATAATCGAAATAGGTGGCCAGCTTAATCGGAGAAATGCTGGCAGCGCCGGAACCGGAAGGGTTATAATCCATTTGGCTCATGATGCCCAGGTCCATGAGCAGACGGGCAACCTGCCCGCGCCCGGCCTGGCTGAAATTGCCTTCCATCGACATGGCATCCCAGTCGTACACATGACCCAATGTAATGCCGTCCTGATGATATTGGTACTGGGAGCCGTCCCAGCCGAAATCGTAGCCGGAAATTGTTCCTGTACCTTTCGCAGGCCACTTGTGGTAGCGCATGATGATGGCCATCGCCGTGGCGACACAGCCACAGGGGCATTCCTGCCCGTTAATCTTGGGGCACAGATCGTTATAGGGTGACCATTGGTTCCATTTGGCCGTCTCCAGGATAACGGGCGTCCCTTCGGCGGCCTTCGTCGGAAGCGTCCACTCCTGCTGCAGCGCTGCGTCGGCTCTCCAGCCCATTACACGGGCGCGATAGAGGACCGCGGAATAGAAATCCAGCATGTCGCGCAAATTGGCCGGCATCTGGTCCGGTGCCGGAAACCGGCCGGAGAAAGCATAGGCCAGGACGGGGCGGCCGGCGTCCTCACCGGAAACCAGCACGAAACCGCCTTCTTCATGTTCAAAGGCGTAGATGGTCGGCGGCGTCGGCGCCGCCTTGGTCTTGACCTCGGGGTACGTGGCCACCAGCCGCAGCGCACCGGGCGCGGCAGATTTCGTACCGGCCGTCATCTGCCGGAAAAATGTCGCGGCGACCCGTTCCGCCCGATCCTGCGGTACGACGGCAGCCAGGCAGGCAAGGGCGCCCGCCATCAGACTGAAAAGGGAAAGAAATATCCGTTTCATCGCACGCGTCATTTAAAGATTCAGTTTGGAAAAATCGTAAAGCATCCCGTCAGCAGGTTTCGGCAGCTCGAACAGCGGGAACGCCAGCCCTTCCACACGGATGGTATGGGGACCGGCACTTTCAAAGTGATGCGTCAGCCCCTTGACAAAATATTCCTGGCTTCCGTCGCCCCAGAAAACCAGATACGGGGTCTCTGTCTCCGTGAGTTCAGGCGCTGCGACTTCTTCTCCTTTTACTGTATAAGAGAAAGAAGGATACAGGGAGTACTGCGTGACCCGGAACACATCCGGCTGGTCAAAGTCAGGGCGAGACACCGCGACGGAGGCACTGCGCTGCGTACGCTGCGGATTCTCCCCGACACGGAAGAAGAAACGGCAGCTGTCGGCATAGCGTTCCACCCCGTCGGGTACGAGCCATTCACATTCGAAACGGAGCTGATCGGGGGAAGAGACCGCAGCGGCCGCCAGAACCGAAATCCGGTCGCCCGTGCTGGGTAGATAGAAGTCCTGATTCTCCAGCAGAATCGCTGCCTTCGCCTGGTCGACATACACCGTATCGCTTTTCTTGTAAGATTCGTTTTGGAAGATCAGGCGGCAACTGCGCATCTCCCGCGCATGATTGCGGTCGTAGGCGAACTGGAAGGTATTGGTGGATATCGTCTTGGTCTTGATCTCCCGGAGCCAGCCGCATTCTTCCGGAATCAGGAGCGTCGCATCGATGTTGCTGGCCACTTCGACTTTAAAGACACCTTCTTCCGCCGAAAGGCCGATGTTTTCCTCGCTGATGACAATCGTCGGCGTTTCACCCCGCTGATAGACCGAAACCGTCTCCTTACCCGCAGCGCTTACAAAAGTCAGCGTACCGCTGCGGCGGTCCAGGGATTCATTGGGATCGACCTTGAACGTCAGGTTCGACTTTTCAAGGCCTTTGGTCGAAAGCGGATGGATCCACCCGTTTCCGTCTGATTCAATCGTACTGGTAAAATCGACATTGGACATGACCTCGACGGTAAACGAGCCGCCGTCTGCACGCATCTCCACCCGGCCGCTCGACAGAAGCAGCGCGTCCCGCTGTTTCTGCGTAACGATGATCGTGCGTTTCAGGTCCTTGCAGGTAAACACGATCGAAGCGGAACGTTCATCATACTCGCCGTTGGCCTGGACGTTGATGGTCAGTGTAGCGACACCCCGCTTGCCTTCCATCGCGGAAAGGGAACACCAGTAAGCCCGTCCGTTGACAAACTCCGCCGTCCAATTGCCCGAGGCGGACAGATCGAGGGTAGCCGTACCCGCTTCTGAATCGAAGAGGAGCGAATATGTGTCGCCGCTCCCGGAGAAAGCAGCCTTGCCGGATCCGGGAAATTCGAAATCCAGCTCCGGCCGGCAAGCGCTGACAAGAATGCCCAGCAGACAGATCAGCAGCCCGCCGCGCAGGATGGCCGCGGTATGTTTCATTCGAAGAGGCATTTGTCAAGTTCTTCCTTGATGAAATCCTTGTCCAGATGCTGGCCGATGAAGACCAGTTTCTGCATCCGGTCGCCATAGGTCGGGTCCCAGTCGCGGAGCAGGTCAGGCTGTTCCCGCAGGCGGTCGGCCAGTTCATCTTCCGGCATCGTGGCGAACCACAGGCCGACATTCTTGAGCACGAACTGCCGGCCGGCCTGCTCGAAGAGGTAGCAGGTGTCGAATTCCTCGCTGAAATAGCAGATTCCCTTGGCCCGGATCACGTTCTTGGGCCACTTCTTCGCCACAAAATTGTCAAAACTGTTCAGATCGAAGGGACGGCGGGCCTGATAGACATAGGTGCCGATGCCATATTCCTCGGCCTCCCCTTCCCCTTCGTGATGATGATGGTGATGATGTCCGTGATCGTGATCGTGGTCATCATCGTCGTCGTCATCATCGTCGTGATCATCATCGTCGTGGTGTTCTTCGACTTCCTGGATCCAGGTGGCAGAAGCGGCTACGTCGTCGAACTGGAACATCCCGGTGTCGAGGATTTCGTCCAGGTCAAATTCGCCGTAGTCACATTCGATGATCTTCGCCTTGGGCTGCAGGGTGCGGATGATGGCCTTGATGCGACCCAGTTCCTCGGGTGTCACTTCGGATACCTTGTTGAGCACGATGATGTTGCAGAATTCGATCTGCTGGATGACCAGGCTTTCGATGTCTTCCTCGTCCAGATGCGGTTTCTTCAGGTCTTCACCGCAGGCGAACTCGCTCTGCATCCGCATCGCATCGACCACCGTCGTCACGCAGTCGAGCACCGGGATGCCATTCTGCACATATTCGAATCCCAGGGCCGGAATCGAGCAGATGGTCTGGGCGATGGGCTCCGGTTCGCAAATGCCGCTGGCCTCGATGACGATGTAGTCGAATTTCTGGCGGGCGGTGATTTCCATCAGCTGCTGGATCAGGTCGTTTTTCAGCGTACAGCAGATGCAGCCGTTCTGCAGGGCGACCAGGCTCTCGTCCTTCTTGCCCACGACGCCACCCTTCTGGATCAGGTCCGCATCGATGTTGACTTCTCCGATATCATTGACAATGACCGCGAAGCGGATGCCTTTGCGGTTGTTCAGGATTCGATTGACCAGGGTGGTTTTTCCGCTGCCGAGATAACCGGTCAGCAGCAGGACCGGAATTTCCTTCAAATCTTCCATGATATAGTTTCCTTCTGTTATTGTTTCTTTTCAAAATGTTGGTAATCCTTCACCGAGTTCCAGGCGCCGCCCCATTGGAAGCCGTGGGCGCGGAACAGTTTGCAGCAAAGGTCGTCCGCCGTGATCTTGTGCGGGAAATCGACCGTTCGGTCGGCGTATTCCCGGGCGGATTCCGGTTCCACGATGTCTCCCTTGACATAGGGGTTCTGGAGCGGATTGACATCCACGGCCAGGCCCAGGGCATGGGCCGAGAGCTTGGTCTCGGAACGGGTCGCCGTCCGGTAATTGAAGCACGAAGTATTGTTGGCTTCCATCGACCGCTGGTCATCCGCCCCGAAATCGTCGATGAGCCGGATGCCGGCAATCTGGTACTTCGCCTTGTAGAGTTCTTTGAATATGGCCACCAGATCGTCGGCGATGGCCTTGTTGCAGACCATTTCCCCTTTCCGGACCCGGCCGTTGAAGTCGTAATACAGCAGTTTGAGGTAACGCAGGTCAGCCCAGTCAATCGCCGCCCCTTCTTCCGGGTACGACTTGCCCGTCATCCGCAGGCGGACCGATTCGGGAATCGTATCCTTGCTGAAGGCACTCAGGCCCGGATCGGCCGGGTTGAGGAACTTGCGGTAACGGCTGTAAGTATAATTGACACAGGTATTGGTGATATTGTTGGCAAAAAGGATGTCCGTGATGCGGTTTTCGTCCACATAACTGACCACGTCCTTCGTGAAATAGCGGAAATCCGCGACATGGATCTCTTCGAAGGAATGGAACAGGTAGCCCGGCACCGCATTGCCGAAACTGTCCTTGAAGACCAGCAGCCGGCGGCCGTTGTGCGTAGAAGTCTCCACCTTGGTCAGCTTGATGTCGCCGCCCATGAAAGTCGTGTAGGCTGCACCGCTGCCGTCCTTGAACGAAAAAAAGTATTTGCCCTTGTAAGGTCTTCCCTCTCCGGTAACGTGAAACTCCTCGTCGAGGGTATAGTTGACATAGGTCGTGGTATATTCGACACCTGTCGGGATATAATACACAAAATCTTCGGGTGCTTTCTTCACGGCTATGTTCTGCGAGTAGCCGTACATGCTGCCCACGAATTTGTGGACCACGTGCTCCTCGTAGGTGGACAGGTCCGCGAAAGGAACGCCCGCCACCTGCGCAAACTTCTGCGCGGCATAGTAGGCGCCCAGCGGCGCCCAGTGGTGGTCGGTCCGCAGATAGATGGGCTCGGCCGTATGTTCGGCCAGCACCGAATAGATGTCCACGGGCTTGACGCCATGGGTCAGGTTCGTGAAGATGCTGTTGAATACCGGCCACTGCTTCTTCGTAAACCGGGCTGCCTCTTCGGGGCAGTAGAACTCCGTCGAAGTGGGGATCGGCATGCACCAGACTTTGACCGACTTGCCGAAAGCGGCACCATACTGGCTGACCACCTCGGCGTATTTGGCCCCGCCCCGCTCCGTGCCGAAAAAGCCCATCAGGGCCCGCACGTTCTCGCCGCTGCCCACCAGGATGATGCCGGACGAGGCGACCTTGGCCACATCTTCCGCACTGCCCTCCGTCGTATCGGGCTCAAATGCTTTCACGGTCCGGACCGTATCTTCCGCAGCTTCGGGCAGATGTTCTGCCGGAATATCCGGCAGCGCTTCCTCCTGGCCGTGGGCTTCGATGCTTTTATCCTGGTCCTGCGCGACATATTGGATATTCTGCGCGCCGAAACGGACGCCCAGCAGATCCCGCAGCTGCATGCTGGCATACATCAGCGTGTCGCGGTAGGGCTCGGTATCGCTGTACCAGGAAGAGATGGCAGCGGCATAAGAACCGTCCAGCAGCGAATCGAGGGTAAAGGTCGGGAAGCGCTTCAGTTCGCGTTTTTCCAGTTCTGAATACACGCTGCGCGGCAGGAAATTGAATCCTGCCGTGAAGGCCAGATAGACCAGCGCAATGACCAGCGTGAAGATGATGCCCCTCTTTTTCATATCAGAACCGCGTATAAATGAAAGGATTGTTGGTAGCTCCCACCAGCAGGGCCACGCTGATGGAAAGGACGGCAATGGCAATGACCATCTTCGAAAGGGAGAGAATGCTCCGGCCCAGGAAATGCTTCTCACCGACAAGGCTCTGCAACCAGCGGCCCACAGGCAGGCAGAAGACCACTGCGCCGATCCAGAGCCAGAAACGGGAGCGAAGGGCGCTGCCGACGGTAAAATCGGAGAACTGGGCCGCCTGGCCGAAAAGGATCTGGAAGAAGGAGGTCATCCGGCTGAAATCCACGAAATAGAATATGCCCCAGCCCAGGATGACCAGCAGCAGGCTGTAGAGATGCAGCACGAAAGCCGGCACCCTCCAGCGCAGAATCGTATATTTCTCCAGCGCGACGATCAGGCCGAAATACACGCCCCAGAGGATGAAGTTCCAGCTGGCCCCGTGCCACATGCCGGTCAGAAACCAGACTACCAGGATATTGAAGAATTGATGCCGGCGGTTTCCGCCCAGCGGGATGTAGAGATAGTCGCGGAAGAAACTGCCCAGCGAAATGTGCCATCTCCGCCAGAAGTCCGTGATGGAATTGCAGCAATACGGATGGTCGAAGTTTTCCTTGAAATGGAAACCCAGGCAGCGGCCGATGCCGATGGCCATATCCGAATAACCGGAAAAATCGAAGTAGATCTGCAGGGTGAACGACAGCAGGCCGACCCAGGCCCCGGCCGTCGAAAGCGACGCCAGGTCGCCGGCAAGGAACTGGTCGGACACCTCGGAAAGCTGGTTGGCCAGGATCACTTTCTTGCCCAGGCCGATGATGAAGCGGAAACTGCCGTCGGCCATGTCCTGCCAGGAGACCTGCCGCTTGTTGATTTCCCGGGCAATGGTCCCGTAGCGCACGATCGGACCGGCAATCAGTTGCGGGAACATCGCGATGTACAGCAGCAGGTCGCCGAACCGTTTCTGCGCCTCGCTTTCCTTCCGGTACACATCCACCAGGTAGGAAATGGACTGGAAGGTGTAGAAACTGATGCCGATGGGAAGTGCCAGCTCAGGCACATGGACTTCCAGGCCGAAGCGGCCCAGCAAGTCGGCGAAGAAGCCCAGATACTTGAACGTTCCCAGAATGGCCAGATTGGCGGCCAGCCCCAGTGCAAGCAGCAGTCCCCTGCCCTTCCCGGCCCGGTCCAGGCCCCTGCCGAAGAGCCAGTTCAGGAATGCGCAGGCCACCAGAAGGAATACATAAAGAGGTTCTCCCCAGGCATAGAAGACTAGGGAGAACACGACAAGTACACTGTTCTTCAACCGATTGCCTTCCGCCAGCGACGCGAGCCCGTAGCAGAGTGCGAAAGCCGGCAGGAAGGCAAAGAGGAAGAAAAGGTCGGCAAATACCATCTACCCTATTCGGCGAGCTCCTTCTTGAGGCGCTCGGTAAGCAGGGGTACGACTTTGTTCAGGTCGCAGACGATACCCAGGTCGGCCACGCTGAAGATCGGGGCGAACTTGTCCTTGTTGACGGCGATGATCGTCTCGGACTCTTCCATGCCGGCCAGGTGCTGGATGGCACCGGAGATGCCCATGGCGAAATACACGGCGGGACGGACCGTCTTGCCGGTCTGGCCCACCTGCCGGTCGTGCGGCATGACGCCGGCATCGACCATCGCACGCGAAGACGACACTTCACCGCCCAGGACCGTTGCCAGTTCCTGCAGCATGTCGAAACCTTCCTTGCAGCCCACGCCGCGGCCGCCGGAGACCAGGATCTTGGCCTCGGAGATGTCCACGGCCGTCTTCTGGGCTTTGACGGTCTTGACGAGCTTGACGACGAACTTGCTTTCATCGAATTTCGGGCAGAAGTTCACGATCTCGCCTTTGCGGCCGAAATCGGGCGCAGCCTTCGGCATCACGCCGGGACGGACGGTCGACATCTGCGGACGGTGCTCGGGGCATTTGATGGTAGCCATCAGGTTGCCGCCGAAGGCCGGACGGGTCATTTCGAACTCGTGCGTCTCTTCGTTGATCGTCAGCTTGGTGCAGTCTGCCGTCAGGCCGGTGCCCAGACGGGCGGCGATGCGCGGAGCCAGGTCACGGCCGATGGTCGTGGCGCCGTACATCAGGATCGACGGCTTGAATTCGTTGACGGCCTGGAAAACGGCCTGCGTATATTGCTCGGTCACATAGTCCTTCAGCAGGACATCGTCGATGACGACCACCTTGTCGGCACCGTAGGCAACCAGCGTCTGCGCCTTGGCGGCGATCTGGTAACCGGCCAGGATGGCGACGACTTTCTCACCGGTCACCTGGGCCAGTTCCTTCGCCTTGCCGATCAGTTCGAGGGCGACCGACTGAATCTCACCGTCCCGCTGCTCAGCGAATACATAGATATCTTTATATGCAGAAAAATCCATAGTGATACTGTTTTAGACGGTTAGATGATATGTTTTTCCTTCAGTTTGGCCACGATCAGCTCCACGGCTTCCTCGGCGTCCACTTCGTGGATCTGGCCGGGGGCCTTGAGTTCTTTCGTGAACGATTTGACCACCTTGGTCGGGGAACCCTTCAGGCCGAGTTCGGTCTCGGGCACGTCGATGCGGTCGGCGCCCCAGACTTCCACTTCCTTGCCGTAGGCATCCACGATGCCGCCCACGCTCATGTAACGCGGCTTGACGGCGGAAGCCAGGCAGGTCAGCAGGGCCTTGCCCTGGAATTCCAGGATCTGGCAGCCATCCTCGGTTTCCTTGGTCACCGTGAATTTCTTCGAAGCTTCGTCGTATTCCAGACCGGCCACATAGGAGATCTGCGGAATACCCAGGTGCTCGGAAATCTCAGGACCCACCTGTGCGGTGTCACCGTCGATGGCCTGACGGCCGGCGATGATCAGATCCCAGTCGAGTTTGCGGGCCACACCGGCCAGCGCCTTGGAGGTTGCCAGCGTATCGGCACCACCCAGTTTGCGGTCGGTCAGCAGGATGGCACGGTCGGCGCCCATGGCGAACGCTTCACGGAGAATGATCTCGGCAGCGGGGATACCCATCGTGACAACCGTCACTTCGGCACCGAATTTATCCTTCAGCTGCAGGGCGAATTCAAGACCGCCCTTGTCGTCCGGGTTCATGATGGCCGGAACGCCTTCGCGGACCAGGGTCTTGGTTACCGGATCGATCTTGATCTCGGTCGTATCGGGAACTTGCTTGATACAAACTAAAATTTTCATCTCTCTGGCCTCCTACTTGATTTTACCGAACAACTTGCCTGCGATGACCATCCGCTGGACTTCGGACGTTCCTTCGTAGATTTCCGTAATCTTGGCGTCGCGCATCATACGCTCCACCGGATACTCGCGGGTATAGCCGTAACCACCGTGGAACTGGACGCACTTGGTCGTGACTTCCATCGCCACTTCAGCGGCATAGAGCTTGGCCATGGCCGCATCGGCCGAGAAATTGACCTTCGGATTGACCGTATGCTCGTCCTCGCGGAAAGCCGCGCTGCGGACCAGCAGGCGGGCCGCCTCGATCTTGGTCTTGAGGTCGGCCATCTGGAACTGGGTGTTCTGGAATTTGGCGATCGCCTTTCCGAACTGCTTGCGCTCCTTGGTGTATTTGACCGTCTCGTCGAGGGCGCCCTGGGCGATACCCAGCGCCTGCGAAGCGATACCGATACGGCCGCCGTCGAGGGTCATCATCGCGATCTTGAAGCCTTCGCCCACCTTGCCGAGCAGGTTGCCCTTCGGGATGCGGCAGTTGGTGAAGATCAGCTCAGCCGTGGCGCTGCCGCGGATACCCATCTTCAGTTCTTTCTTGCCCACGGAGAAGCCCGGAGTCGCCGCCTCGACGATAAATGCGGAAATGCCTTTGGTTCCCAGCGACTTGTCAGTCATCGCAATGACGATGTACACATTGGCGTAGCCGGCGTTGGTGATGAAAATCTTGTTGCCGTTGATCACCCACTCGTCACCGTCCAGGACGGCCGTGGTCTGCTGGCCGGCGGCATCGGTACCGGCATTGGGCTCGGTAAGGCCGAATGCGCCGATCCATTCGCCGGAGGCGAGCTTGGGCACATATTTCATTTTCTGTTCCTCGGTACCGAACTGAAGGATCGGGGACATGCAGAGGGAGGTGTGTGCGGAGACGACCACACCGGTCGTGGCGCAGCAGCGGGAAAGTTCTTCGACGGCGATGGAATACATGATGTTGTCGCCACCGGCACCACCGTACTGTTTCGGCACGGGAATGCCGAAGATGCCCAGGCGGGCCATCTTCTCGACCGTCTCCTGCGGGAAGCGTTCCTGTTCGTCGATCTCAGCTGCCAGCGGTTTCACCTCTTTCTCGGCGAACTCGCGGATCATCTGGCGGAACAATTCCTGCGTTTTGTTGAGATTGAAATTCATAGTATAAGAAAAAAGGACTGTTAATACTTGTAGAAACCTTCACCGGTCTTGCGGCCGAGCAGGCCGGCACGGACCATCTTGCGCAGCAGCGGGTGCGGACGGTACTTCGGATCGCCGAACTCTTTGTAGAGGACTTCCATGATGGCCAGGTTGACATCGTTGCCGATCAGGTCGGCCAGGGCCAGCGGTCCCATCGGATGGTTGGCGCCGAGCATCATGCATTTGTCGATATCCTCTGCGGTGGCGATGCCGTCGGCCAGGATGCCGACTGCTTCGTTGATCATCGGGATGAGGATGCGGTTGACCACGAAACCGGGGGCCTCTTTCACCTCGACGGGCTGCTTGCCGATGGAGGCGGCCAGGTCGATGACGCACTTGCAAACCTCGTCACTGGTCAGTTGGCCACGGATCACTTCGACCAGGGCCATCCGGTCGGCGGGATTGAAGAAGTGCATGCCGATGAACTGGGCCGGGCGCTTGGTGGCGGCAGCGATTTCCGTGATGCTCAGCGAGCTGCTGTTGGTAGCGAAGATCGTCTCCGGTTTGCAGATGCCGTCCAGTTCCGTGAAAACGGCTTTCTTGAGCGCCATATCCTCGACGGCCGCCTCGATGACGAGGTCTGCATCGGCGAAAGTGGCGTAATCCGTAGTGGTCGCGATGTTGGCCAGAATGGCATCCATCGCATCCTGTGAAATCTTACCTTTTTCGACGAGCTTGCTGTAGCCCTTCGAAATGGAAGCCATCGCCTTGTCCAGGCTGGCTTGGGTACGGCTCTTCATGACGACGGGCATCTTGGCGGCAAAAGCCTTCACGATTCCCTTGGCCATCGTACCGGTTCCAATAACGCAAATTTTCATAAGGCTATATGATTTAAAATTATGTTTATCCGTTATGATATTATGACGATTGCTTCCATGGCATATCTATTCCGTGGCGTCGACATCCACTGAATAGATATGCCATTCCAGCAATCGTCTGCAACGTCATTATTCATTCTTAAATACGGCGGGACGCTTGTTCAGGAAGGCGTCCATGCCTTCCTTCTGGTCGTCCGTGGCGAAACACTTCGAGAAATACTGATTTTCCAGGGCGATGGATTCATCCACGTCGAGGTCGTAGTTCTCATTGATGCAAGCCTTGGCGTAGCTGACGGCAATCGGGGCGTTCTTGAGGATCGAGGTCACGAGCGCATCGACGGCGCCGGCCAGCTCTTCGGGCTGAACAACGCTGTTTACCAGACCGATGCGCAGCGCTTCGTCGGCACCGATCATCTTGCCGGTATAGATCAGTTCCTTGGCAATCCCCTGCCCGACCAGTTTCGGAAGCCGGTACGTACCGGAGAAGCCGGGGATGATGCCCAGCCCCACTTCCGGCTGGCCGAAACGCGCCTTGGCGGAAGCGATGCGGATATCGCAGGCCATGGCCAGTTCGCAGCCGCCGCCCAGCGCAAAGCCATTGACGGCAGCGACCACCGGGAACGGAAGGTCCTCGATCTTCTTGAAGACCGCCGATCCGCGCTGACCGAAAGCGAGTCCCTCCGGCTCGGAGAGATGGGCCATCTCGGAAATGTCGGCACCGGCCACGAAGGCTTTGCCCTCGCCGGTGATGACCAGCACGCGGACCCGGGACGGATCCAGCGTATCCAGGAAATCGTCCATTTCCGCCAGGATGGTCGAGTTGAGCGCGTTCAGCGTAGCCGGAGAAGAGATGGTCAGCGTGACCACCCCTTCCCGCTCGCTGGAAACTTTCAAAAAGCGATAGTCCATCGTCCTGATCGATTATTGTGCCATCGGCTTGAGGTCCGGCGAGATGATGAGTTTGGCCTGGGTGGCTTCCTGCACCTGCTCAACCGTGAACTCCGGATTGATTTCCTTCAGGACGAGGCCGTCAGGGGTCACGTCCATCACACCCATCTCGGTGATGATCATGTTGACCTGGTGTGCAGCCGTCAGCGGAAGAGTGCACTCCTTCATGATCTTGGGGTTGCCCTTCTGCGTGTGCTCCATGGCCACGATCACGCGTTTGGCGCCGACCACCAGGTCCATTGCGCCGCCCATGCCCGGCGTCAGTTTGCCGGGGATCATCCAGTTGGCCAGGTTGCCTTTCTCATCGACCTGCATGGCGCCCAGGAACGTGCAGTCCACATGGCCGCCGCGGATGATCAGGAACGAATCGGCGGACGAGCAGGCATAAGCGCCCGGATAAGCCGTAATATAAGCGCCGCCGGCGTTGACATAGTCTTTGTCTTCCTTGCCGGGTTCCGGAGCCGGGCCCATGCCCACCAGTCCGTTCTCGGACTGGAGCGTCACATTCACACCTTCGGGAAGATAGTTCGGAATGGCGGTCGGAAGACCGATGCCGAGGTTCACCACGTCACCGTCCTTGAGTTCCAGGGCGGCACGGCGTGCAATCGTTTCTCTGATTTGAGCTTTGTCCATAATACTAGCAGTTAAATATTGTTATTTCTTGATATTCATTCTCTTGACATATTCCTGCGCAATGAAGGAAGCCACGTCGTCGGCATAGGTGCCCGAACCGAATCCGGCGTCGAATCCCAGTTCCTTGGCCAGTTCGTGCGTGATGCGCGGACCGCCGCAGACCACGATCATCTTGTCGCGCAGGCCCTCGGCCTCCAGCAGTTCGATCAGCTCGGTCAGGTTCTTGATGTGCACATCCTTCTGCGTGACGGTCTGGGAGACCAGCAGGGCGTCGGCGTGGAGTTCGATGCCTTTGGCGATGAATTCCTCGTTCGGAACCTGGCTGCCCAGGTTGTAGGCCTCGAACATATCGTAGCGCTCGATGCCGTAATGGCCGGCATAGCCCTTCATGTTCATGATGGCGTCGATGCCCACCGTGTGGGCGTCCGTTCCGGTCGAAGCACCGACGACCACCAGCTTGCGGCCGATGTTCTGCCGGATATACTCGTCCGTTTCCTTCATTTCCATCACGGTGGATTCCACCTTCGGCACATAGATCGAGGTGAAGTCCACGGTATGGACCGTGCTGCCGTAACAGTTGAAGAAGGTATAGCCCGGCGTCAGCTCCTGGTAGAAGACCACCAGTGGATTCTCGAAGCCCATTTTCTTGAGCAACTGCTTGGCTGCCTCGAC
>Ga0256405_10006627_pt1 | contig 18337 bp, 17 predicted proteins | sample RumenRJG_02DNA_FD_189096 | JGI IMG/M metagenome (GOLD analysis project Ga0256405, IMG submission 189096) | Bovine rumen microbial communities from Lethbridge, Alberta, Canada - RJG_02 | ecosystem: Host-associated > Mammals > Digestive system > Stomach > Rumen | place: Canada: Alberta... | reverse complement strand
CAGGGAAAGGCATCGCCAAGGACGGCGACGGCATCCTTGTAGCATATTTCTCAGCCACCGGGACCACGGCTGCCGTAGCCGCTGACCTGGCGGAAGCGACCGGAGCCACACTCTACGAGATCAAGCCGGCCGTCAAGTACACCGACGCCGACCTGGACTGGAGGAACGAGAACTCACGCAGCAGCGTCGAGATGAAGGACAAGGAATCACGGCCTGAGATAGTCAAGGACCTCGAGGACGCCGGCAGCTACGATACCATATTCATCGGATTCCCTGTCTGGTGGTACACCGCGCCGACGGTCATCAACACTTTCGTGGAGGCTTACGGCTTCGAAGGCAAGACCGTCATCTTCTTCGCAACCTCCGGCGGCAGCGACCTCAAGAAGGCCAATGCCGACTTCAAGGCCGCATATCCCAAGATCGACTGGAAAGACGGCAAGACCCTCAACGGAGTATCCAAGGAAGAGATCAAGGCCTGGGCTGAGTCCCTCCTGCGATAAACGCAAGAAGGATTCCTGACATATGGGGATGACTGGCAAGTCCGTCGACTTGGAGGTCATCCTCTTTTTCGTGGTCGATGGGCCGGTCTATGGGCTGTAATCGGTATTGCCCTTCGGACCTTCCACTTCGCTCCATCCCTCCCACTGCGCTGCGCTTGTGGGCCTCTCCCGCTTACGGCCGCGGGCGGCCAGGGTCCTTAAGTCCCGACTCATCCACGCTAAAGGCCTGTTTTTGTGGACAGGTGGGTCTGATCTCAACCGTCCAGACGAACCGGACGAGCGTCCATACCCTGCTTTGTGTGGGTTCATGGATCATCGATGGAGCGACGGTCAAGAACAGTTTCTTCAAGAGACTGTCGGAACGCTAGGAATAAAGCCGGATGCCCCGTCTTGGTCGATGTCCGTCCATTCTCTTCTTTTCCCTTCTCTCCACCCAGAAGCGGATTTCCCCACCAGCGGCGAATCCGTCCCCGCCAGGGAGTCAATCCTGCTGCTGTAGCATCAGGGTATTGAACGAAGGGAAAGTGAAGACAGGATGAGAGAATCCGAATGGATCCAGCCATCCGACCAGGGCGAACCGCAGGTCTGGCTGCACATTTAACATCGGGAGGCCTGGTATGCCTGACCCCGGATCTCCGGCCGTCAGAGCCGGAGAAGTGCCGCGATTCAATCGCGACACTGACAAGCGAGAAATGCCAATGTCGTACGGTTTCGCTCACGCTTCCGTTCTCCAATGGCTTCTCGTATGCTCCCAGGCTCGCATCGGAGCTGACCAACAGAGTTTGCCAGTATGAAAAAGAAAGTTAGAATACAGAGACCCAGACGCACCCTGCTCCTGGACACCCGTGTCACTCAGAAAGAGAGCGACATCATCAAGCGGAAGGCCGAGGAATGCGGGGACGCTTACACCATCAAGTCCATAAAGGCTGAACACGAGGAATTCGTCAAAGAAGAGAAGAAGCTTCTGAGTGAACATCGTGAGGCCTTGAAGACGTCCATGTCAGAATCCGTTGCAGAAGAGAAGCAAGTCTTTGAAAACCATAAGATTGATATGGAACGGACGAAGGAATATGGTGAAGGGGTATGGTTTTCTAAAAGGGCCTGGGATTGGATCTTCGGATTCATGATCGTGTCGGGTTTCTGGTTCGTTGCTTCTATCACAGCAGTCATTGTCCTTTGGATTAATCGAACTTGAATCTCCCTTTTCTATGGTTGGCTCTAGAAGATGGATTTTGGCGTTGTTGAATACCACTTCAAGATCTACGTAAGCAAGTAGAAACATAAATGGATGTGATATAAACCACGGAGACAGTTCCATTCGATTTGAATTCGCATCAAGTTAATTCATGTCGCAATTCTAAAAGTTTATCATAAACCGAAGGAGAAATAGCCTCTATCTTCATTAGAATAGCTTTTTCAAGACGATGTCTTTGAATTGGATTACTTCTTGCAAGTACTTTCGCCCCCCAAAGATGTGTAAAAACTCTGTTATCAGCCGAAAATGGATCTCCTATTATCGTTTCAATATCAACACCTTCTCGACAAGCAAGCATTGCTAGTAAGCGCTGTTCGGCAAATACCATACGGGCATTTCCGTCATTCGTTTTTAATGTATTTCCTTTCATGAATCGAATAGCTTCTCGCACATATAGGTCCTTGAATTCATTCCCCGCAAAATATGCAAAAGCGGTATTACATGGTCGAATGCTCCAATCCAATCCTTCCGGGTAGGCATAACCGTCAGCAACAGTGAGCTCGTTTTTCGGCAAATAGCAATCGATTAGATCCTCCCGGTGCAACGTGATTAATTGATAATTCTGATACAACTCACGAATATCCTGCCATATAAACAAATCAGTATCAAGCATAACAACCGGGGCCTTTTCATTTCGAAGAGCGAATAGTTTTGCTCCTGCCCAGAAGATAGACCAATCTATTGTTGTTGGTAGTGACTGAAATAAAGAATGATCAATACGATCCCAAAGGTTAACTAGGCCATTGTTCTTGATATATTCATAGAATCGATCATCGGTATATAATAATATCTCCCCATTATACTTCTTCCAAAGAATTGCTGATAATGACATAGCAGCTACTTCAAAAAAAGCGGGACGAAATCCTTCACCGGAAGGGAGTGTACTTAATATGTGGACTGCCTTCACTGATTACGCTTGTAGTAAAAAGCTTTTACTTATGGCAGACAGGGCGGATTGGCAATGCGATGTAACGATCTAGAATCGTTATTTCACCATTAATCAAGAAGGCCTTCGCTCTTCCTTCATCCCGATGGGCTATATCGATGTAATTAGACCAATACTTATCTGCCGAAAAAGGTAAAAAAAATGAGTTTCCGTTAATATTACTGATAACTCGCATTCCCTTTTTACCGTTGAATGTAGATGCTGTGAACTCACAATTTTGAATCAGCTCCTTGAATTCCGAAAGGGTCGGGATTCTCCAATCTCCACCCCATCTATGGTATGCAGCATCATCATCCCGCATAAGTCTTGCCTTCCCATCCCAACTGTTATAGCAGGTCGTTTTTCTTCCTCCAAAAATGCTTTTCCGATAAAACTTATAATCTTTCCAACCTGGGGACCTATCATATTTAGGATCAAGCTCCCCCCATGAAAATGAATCACCATGTTCTTCAGGTGAATACGCACCTAAATTACATGTCGCCCATTTCACGCTGAGTCCCAGATCCACCCACTCATGACCATTATCAGTACCAGTCCCTTTCTCGAAGTAGATGTCGTCAGCATTATCGCTATTCAAAAGATTCCCACCAGGCATATTTTCAAAAATGTCAATGGAGACAAGAATCCCAGATCCCGATGTTCGGATCGAATCAGAACTGACAACCGCTAAGGTAGACGTTTCAGGAGCATTCTCATCATCAGAGTTTTTGGAAATGGACTGTTCAGTTTCATCGTCTGCCAATTGCACTTTTGTTCCACAGTTAGGACAGAACTTGGCCGATGAAGAAAGCTTCTGTCCACAGTTTGGGCAGAATTCCGGTCGTTGCGTTATTCTCTTGGTATTCTCACTCTCCTGTAAAAGCTTTATGAATTCTGCGACGGTCTGCGGCCTCTTCTTCCTAGATTGAAGGGCATTCTCGATAGCTTTAGAGACCTTTTCGGAAATGTTGGCAGGGAAAGCTAGGGATTCCCCCTCCATAAGCATCTCTATCCGCTCGCTCGCATCCGGAGGGTTTTGTCCCGTCACTAAGTAATAGAGCGTTGCACCGAGAGAGTAAATATCCGTCTCCGGACTGAACGTCTGCACTCCGCCGGGCTTGGTCATCTCAATCGGGGCATAACCGGCGCTCAATCCAATCGGTGTCGTGCTTGTCTGTGAGCCGTCGGAGTCATACTGCTTAGCTGCGCCGAAGTCGATCAAAATGGCCTTATCATCTGACTTGCGAACAATGATATTCGCTGGCTTTACGTCCAAATGCATAATGTTATGTCCGTGAACGTAGGAGAGGGCGTCTGCAACTTGGCGAATGTAACCCAGGGCTCGTTCCTCTGACAAGGCGCCTTCCCGCTTCACCATATCGTTAAGGTTCTCACCCTCAATGAAGTCCATCACATAGTATGCTGTGCCGTTTTCCTCAAAGACGTCATGGATACGTACAATTCCTGGATGGTCCAGACGGGCGATGGTCTTGGCTTCTTTGACAAACTTTGCCTGATAGCGCCCCATGATCTCCGCGGCGGCAGATGTCACGGCACTTACGCCCGTGAGGACAGTAGCATCTGCATCCGTATTGGCGGATTCAGTCCGTTCTCCATACTCCTTCATGAAGAACTCCTTAATGCAGACCTTGCGGCCAAGGTTAGTTTGTTCTGCCAAATAGGTTATACCGAAACCACCCTGTCCTAGGGATTTCTCGATTCTGTATTTTCCGCCCTGAAGAAGGGCGCCAGACTTCAATTCACTCATATGAATAAAACAATTATCTTCGATAGAAAGCATCGATCTCCTCATTCACGCTATTCCTAAAGGCAACAGGCTGATTGACATATTCAAACCGAGAAGTGGCTCCCCCCGTAGTAACAACCAAGGTCCCGAAGCCTAGAATCCTGCCAATGATACTTTGATCTACTGAAACACCCTCACACTTGGCAAGAAGAATCTCAACAGTTTTCCGAGAGATAATCCCTTGTCGCAGAACAACACGTTTGTTTGTCAGCATAAACTCGGATCCAAACTTGCGAAGGATGGCTTTGCCGAAAGAAAAAAGAGCAATAGCTACGAATACCCATGTGATCCCTGCTGCTTCAAAAACAAACCCTAACACTAACCATAAGATGGCTGGCACATAGATAATCCAGTGAAGATATGCTTTATACCTCACCAATTCATTTGGAAGAAGATTTCTTTTTGTGTAACTCATTAAAATAACCAAATATAGTTCGTATAATAGCTATGAATTCAATTATTTGAACAGTCAATCTTATCATTTAATTGCCTAATGCGCAGTTCAAGGCTGCTTCGCTTACATCCTTCAGGAAACGCATCGCGCAATTTGGATAGTGCTGATACTAAAGAGGAACATGGGACAATATCAAGAGCGAATCGATCAGCATTCATTTCACGAATTAGACAATTATCGTCTTTTGGTGTTTCATCATAATAATGACCTAATTCGTGAGCTATACAAGCCATTCTTTCTTCATTTGATAAACCGACTTCATTGCACTTTTCAGCATTATAGAAGATGTATTTGCCATTGATGGCCATATAATCATCATTGTAAAAAATACTCGCCAAGAAATCTGAAGGCAAAACAACAGTAAAAGAATCGTTTTTATCTTCCAAGACGGACTTTGTCTCTGCTCTATCAATAAAACTTTGGAATAGTATTATCCCACGTGTATTACTGAATGATATCATAATTAAAACAATACACTAACAAAACTACCTAAAATTCTTCCGTTTGTTGCCCATCATTTTCTCTCTCATCCACCTCATAGCCTAATTCTTTAGCATACTTTTTTGAAACTCTTTTATACTCTTCAATATACTGTTTCTCCAACTCCTTTTCAGCGTCGTTTTGCCTCATTTGCTCACAGTACTTTTGGTAGTCTTCACGGTAGTTTAGTTGAGACTTCGGCTGTCGTTGGATTTGGTCTTTCATCGATTCAAGTTGATGGATTATCTCTTTCTTGTGCATAAAATAAATACTATTTTCTATTCACAACTAGTATGACTATGGTCACCATAAGGAAAAACCTTAATGCAAATCAAAACAAAAGTCGAATCATTATTCGATGATAGGGCGAACAGAGAGTCCAGATGGCTCCTAATTGTAATATGCTCAATTATGTGCTAACAATATAAATGTAATCTATAATATATAGCAGTTCTTGTAAGAACCTATTGGAAAGAATTGAATTTCTCGTAGGGGGCTGATACTCGTTGCCTTCCCAGTTAATAATCTTCACTATTGTGTAACCGGACGAACAGGATACCCCACTTTCCTTGGATTAAAACAGTTAATGTCACTCTTGTATTTAGAAGAATACAAAAAACATTTTGCACAATCATAGCCTCGTGCTTGAGAATAATTCGAATTAGCCTCTAATGAAGATGACCAGTAATAACAAAAGATTCCCTCGTCGCTTTTACCAGGCCCATCCCATAAACCTGCAGCAGGTAGAAAAATGCTATTTCCATTAATAGTACTAGTTACTTTACACCCATTAATTCCGTTTATTGAAGTCCAAATAATCTTACAATTCGCGACTAACTCCTCAAAATCTTTATTTGTTGGCATCCGCCAAGTCCCTCCGAAACTTGTATGTGCAACATCATCTGATAAATCAAGTCTATCCATACGATCCGAATTGTATTTTGAGAAAAAAGATCCCCTCGAGTCTTTACAATACTTCAAGGTTTTCCAACTATAGTTGCTTTTCGTTGTAATCTCCCCCCAGGCATAATAGCCGCCATAATCATACGGAAATAATGCACCAACATTGCAAGTCGCCCATCTTACACTAAGACCCAAGTCCACATAATCGTGACCGTTTATACTCCCAGTAATCGTTGTCGTACGATTATTTGAGTCATTATTTAGTTGAGTGCTTTGAGATGCATTGCCAGACGCTGAATCCGCGTATCTATAATCATTTTCGCCATTGTCAAGGTTGCTTAATACTAGAACAATTAAAAATAGAATAGCTGCTCCAACTCCGGCAATGGTCCATCCTTTTTTCTTTGACGTCTTCTCAGCTTCAGCTTTCTCTTGCTCCTTCCAGAATGCCTCCTGCCGCTTGGCCTCAGCTTCCGCTCGCGCTTTCTCCTTCGCAATGCGTTTCTTCTCTGCTTCTTCTTTCTCTCGCTCTATTCTCAATGCTTCCTGACGCTCCGCTTCGGCTTCTTTCGCGGCCTTCTCCTCTGCTTCAAGACGTCTCTTCTCACCGTCTGAATTCAGAAGTTCCAGGAAGCCATTCACATTCTGGATTCTCTTCTTCCGGGCCTGCATAGATTGTTCGATCACTTCTATTGTGCTGCTTGAGATACTTTCAGGGAGCTGGAACTTTTCTCCCTCCATGATCATCTCCATTCGCTCGCTTGCATCCGGCGGGTTCTGACCGGTGACGAGATAGTACAAAGTAGCCCCCAAAGAGTAAATATCCGTCTCCGGACTGAAGGTCTGCACTCCACCCGGCTTCGACATTTCTATTGGAGCATAACCGACACTCAGACCGACGGGCGTAGTGCTGGTCTGTGTACCTTCTGAATCGTACTGTTTAGCAGTACCAAAGTCAATCAGGATAGCCTTATCATCAGATTTGCGGACAATGATATTCGCCGGCTTCACGTCAAGGTGCATAATGTTATGTCCGTGAACATATGAGAGGGCGTCTGCAACCTGCCGGATATATCCAAGCGCTCGTTCTTCAGGCAAAGCGCCTTCTCGCTTTACAAGATCATTCAGATTCTCGCCTTCAATGAAGTCCATTACATAGTACGCAGTTCCATTCTCCTCGAACACGTCGTGTATGCGGACAATCCCCGGATGATCCAGGCGGGCAATCGTTCGTGCTTCCTTGACGAACTTCTCCCGGTAACGCCCCATGATGGCGGCAGCGGCGGATGTCACGGCGCTTACTCCCGTAAGGACGGTAGCATCTTTATCATTCGCCATCTGCCCTGAAGGGTGCCCACTACTCGTAAGGACGGTTTCTTGGGAGTCTTCATCTGGTGCTGCCGTTCGTTCACCATACTCTTTCATAAAGAACTCCTTGATGCAGACCTTGCGGCCAAGGTTAGTCTGCTCAGCAAGATAGGTTATGCCGAAGCCGCCCTGTCCGAGGGACTTCTCAATTTTGTATTTTCCGCCCTGAAGAAGGGCGCCTGTCTTTAACTCGCTCATTTATAATCATTTATTTGATATCTTCCGCGGCCTGAATAGAACGAATCAATCTCAGCATTAACTCTATTTCTAAATTCGACGGGGCGCTTAACAAAATCGAAATGGGATGTCGCGCCGCCGGTTGTAACAACTAGTGTCCCAAAGCCAAGAATCCGCCCTAAGATGCCTTGATTCACGGAGATCCCTTCGCACTTAGCCAGAAGAACTTCTACCGTCTTCCTGGAAATAATACCTTGTCTTAATACCACTCGTTTGTTTGTCAGCACAAACTCAGATCCGAGCTTACGTAAGAGAGCCCGGATAAATGAAACCAATGCAATAATGATAGGTACCCAGGCGATCTCGGTCGCCTCAAAGACAAAGCCTAATGCCAGCCATAAAATAGTTGGAACAAATATTATCCAGTGAAGAGTGGCTTTATATCTCACCACTTCATTTGAAAGAAGATTTCTTTTTGTGTAATTCATGAAGTTCACTCACATTTAGTATTCGTCCATCAATTTTTGTAATTCATTATGAAAATATGGTCTTGGGGGATGTATGTAACCGTCAAGTGAAACAATTTTACTTGTATCAAGTGAATTATCGGACAAATTAGGCTTGTAGTCCTTTATGATGATGTCTTCCTCTCCTATGGGAATTTGTTCCGCGATTATATAATTATGAAGGGGAGCTGTAACCTCTTCAACTCCATCTTCGCATATCATATCAGCGGTAATACCAAACTTTGACGGGATAATCTTAATAATAGCATAGGATTCATCTGTTCTGCTGATTATTTGTCTAATAATCTCGTATACAATATCCCTGTCACAGTTTCTGACAACGCATATCGCATTGCAACGTTTAGCCTTCAATCCTGTTTCCAATATAAGAGGGAGGTTTTCCATTCTTGTCACATGATAGAAGGGGCTATCATGAGCTACATACTCTTGTATCGTCATCTGATAAATACGATAACTCTATCGTTCTACTTCTTGAAAAAACAAATCTGCTTATTGTTATATTCTACGCTCTAATGTGTTGTAAATGAATACACTTTTAGATATGGATCTTGGTAATGTGAAAATGAATTGAATGGGCCATAGTATTGAATGATGCCACCTATATAAAAGTGTACGCAAAATTAATCTTCCCATTCTCGCAACTCATTGTTAACCAACGGATAATCACTTCCGGCATATGCTTTTAGTGCTTCTGTATCATCAAGCATGAGAAACTGTTCTTTATTCCTAAAACCACAATAGTCATATATGAGTGAAGATACTAATCCAAGCGAAGATAATCCTTTACAACAGTTAATCCATCACCGGGCGTACACTGCAACCGAAATACCTAGCAGTACCACCATTAGCCCAAAAACAATTAGATCCAAAGTATAAGGTGGTCACATTTGGGCCAAAACAATCACGAGACCAGTATGTCCCAGATTCTCCAACTCGAGTAACATTTGAGCCCTCTTTTATACCTGCTGCAGGTAAGAATATGCTTTGCCCATTTATTTTACTCTTTACCCGCCATCCATTCGTCCCTCCTTGGCTTGTCCATACATATGTGCAATTATCCTTCAGTTCTTTAATCTCCATGGCACTTGGTATTCTCCATCGTCCGCCCCAATTTATATGGGCAGCATCATCCATCATTTCTAGAGAAGAACTAGACTCGTATTTTGAAAAACTATGATTATATTGATCAGGCGGATTAACAAGATATGCCCCGGAATAGTATTTTAGAGTGTTCCAGCTATAGTTGTTTTTGTATGATGTCTCTCCAAATGCGTAATACTCCCCATATTGATTAGGAGAAGATGCACCAATATTACACGTTGCCCATTTCACACTTAGCCCCAGATCTACCCATGCATGGCCATTCTCAGAGCCCTGATATCCTAATGATTCTGCCGCATTCATTTCGGCTGGACCATCACCAGAATAATTACTATTGGAATAACTTGAATTATTAATAATGGGGATTAGAATCAAAACACCTACAGCTGCGGCGAGGGCAATTAACACCCACCTCATCGTGTCCTTATTCCGTGCGTCTTTTTCTGCGATACGTTTCTTCTCGGCTTCAGCTTTAGCTTTCTCTTGCTCCTTCCGCAAGGCCTCCTGCCGCTTGGCCTCAGCTTCCGCTCGCGCTTTCTCCTTCGCAATGCGTTTCTTCTCTGCCTCTTCTTTCTCTCGCTCTATTCGCAATGCTTCCTGACGCTTCGCTTCGGCTTCTTTCGCGGCTTTCTCCTCTGCTTCAAGACGTCTCTTCTCACCGTCTGAATTCAAGAGTTCCATGAACCCGTTCACATTCTGGATCCTCTTCTTCCGGGCCTGCATGGAACGCTCAATCACTTCTGATGTGCTGCTTGAGATGCTATCGGGAAGTTGGAACTTTTCTCCATCCATAATCATCTCCATTCTCTCACTGGCATCCGGTGGATTCTGTCCAGTGACGAGATAATACAAGGTGGCACCAAGAGAGTATACATCCGTTTCAGGACTGAAGGTCTGCACTCCTCCTGGTTTAGTCATTTCAATCGGAGCATATCCGGCGCTTAATCCGACCGGTGTGGTGCTCGTCTGTGAGCCGTCGGAGTCATACTGCTTAGCTGCGCCGAAGTCGATCAAGATAGCTTTGTCATCAGACTTGCGGACAAGAATATTCGCGGGCTTAACATCAAGATGCATGATGTTATGGCCGTGGACAAAAGAAAGAGCATCAGCCACCTGCCGGATGTAGCCAAGAGCCGTCTCTTCAGAAAGTGGTCCTTCCCGCTTAACCTTGTCATTCAGGTTCTCACCCTCAATGAAGTCCATCACATAGTATGCTGTGCCATTCTCTTCGAATACGTCGTGGATACGAACGATGCCCGGATGGTCGAGCTTTGCAATGGTGCGTGCCTCCTTCAGGAACTTCTCCTTGTAACGCTCCATGATTGCCGCCGCCGTGGAAGTAATTCCGCTCACGCCGGTGAGGACCGTTGCATCATTCTCGGGGCTGGACTTAGGCCCAGTTGCCGCAACGTTACCCGACAGAACGGTTGAGTCGTCTGCCATGACAGTTGCATCACTGTCGGCAGCCGGCGCAGCGGTCCGCTCCCCGTACTCTTTCATGAAGAACTCTTTGATGCAGACTTTTCGGCCCAGGTTCGTCTGCTCGGCCAAGTAGGTGATCCCAAAGCCGCCCTGGCCAAGAGTTTTCAAAATTATGTACTTCCCATCCTGGAGAAGGGCATTTGCTAGTAATTCCATAATTAATGATTATCTATTATTCTTTTGATTCCCGTAAACGCCGAGAAGGTTTGCTTGAAGGATTATTGTTACTATCAGGTTCTTCGCGATAAAAGATCGTCCCACGATCCCGTTGTTTGGAAGAGATGGTGTTTTCTATTTGTTCAGTATCGCTCATCTCCTTTTTATGGCTACTGTTTTTAAAGGAAAAGAAGCAACAAACCAGTAGAGCAAGAATAGCAACCAGCCAAACCCATCCCTTAGCCTTTATACTGATTGTTCGGTTGAGGATGACAGTCTCTTTATCTATTCGAGAAGATGGAACAGCGATGTCCTTTTCTGGCATATCAATAAGTTGGGATGGAGTTTCGTCCTCTATGGAAGGCTTTCCTGAAACAGATAATACGTGGGTCAGATAGCAAGTGAAGTTGTCTTTTGTCCGTCCTAAACAAACGTTCCTGATGGCTGCAAGTTTCTGTACGTCTGACGAGCACGTGGTCGAGAGAATGTCGATTAACGTGTTTTCATCTAGATTTTCCAGAACGCCGTCACAGCATTGGAAGACATAATCCCCGGACTGGATGTCCTGTATATTGTGTATCTCAGCCTTTGCCGGTTTTTTCTGGTTAGGCTGCATAGCTCTGGTGATGACATTCTTATGCGGGTAGGCGGCGGCCTCTTCCGGAGTAAGTTCCCCGGCTCTAACAAGATCGTTTACCAATGAATGGTCTTCAGTGCGATAGACGATCCTTCTCTCAGAAGGTCTTACAATATAAATACGGCTATCTCCGATATGGGCGCAAAAACATCCATCTTGGTGGAAACACACGAAGGTCAATGTCGTCCCCATCTTTTTGGGAGCATCATCATCTACTAGATTCAGTTGCTCATAGGCGTAATTCAACCCTTCGTTGAACACTTCCTTGGTCATGATACCATCTGAGGGGAAATGCCATTTCATATACTGGCCTAGTGCCGTTGCAACTGTGCGGCTGGCTATCTCACCGTGAGAGTGTCCACCCATACCGTCGCACAAGATGAAAACCCGGTCATCTTGCTTTACCTCGGAAGGTGAGGGGAAGACAAAATCTTCCTGATTATCTTTCTGCCCGATTTCGCTAAAAGAAAGAGGTAATCCAATCTTTATCTCCATATACAAATAATCTTATGCTGTAGTTTGCTTGTCCGGCCCCGTAGGATTTTTTCTGGGAGGGAAAAGATCCCTGACCTTTATTATATAGTTACCCATCTTCAGGTCGGCATCCATAGAGGTTCTGATTTTATCTATCTTCTCTCCGTTAATCACTGTACCATTCGACTGGCTCAGGTTCTCGATCTCCACCATACCGTCATCGAGAAGCGAAACGCGGCAATGCTGCCGACTGACGGTTTTATCTGAGATCTCATCACGCTGGCGGCCATATCTGCCGACAATGAAGGTCCTTTCCTCAGCACGTTTCTTGGCATCTTCCTCAGCTTTTCGTCTTGCTTCTTCTGCTTTCCTTTTGGCCTCCTCTTCTTTTCTCTTTCTTTCATCTTCGGCCTTGCGCCGTTCTTCCTCTATCATCCTCTGTCTTTCCTCCTCCAGGCGACGCTGCTCTTCCAAATAAGACTGTCTCCTCAGATTGCATTCATGGCTCCATTCCCCAAGAGATTTTTTAATTGTGTCGCCTGATGTGAAGATATTATCTGGAAGAATCCTGATTACCGGCTTTTTCTCTAACAGAGAAGTTCCCTTTATTTCCATCGTTTCCAGATCGAATGATACTCCCTCCCCCGATCCGGTTTGAAGGAGTTTCAGCAATTCATCATCTGAGTCCGGATGACTTTTTTTTAACCACATACTTGCCAGTCCATCATCACCTTCTTCATAAAGGAGACACGCTGTATCATGACACCAATGATCGTCTGAATCCGTCAATGATATGATGGAACAAATGTCCGACATGGTTCTCCGGCCAGAATCCAGATCATCAAGCAGGTTGTTAAGCGAAGAGCATAACGGACATGCTGGGAGTCCGTAATTACTCAGAATCTTCGATAATCTCTTTCGCTTCGAACGGACTGTCGCAAACTGTTGGCTAATTCTTTCCGCAACGGAATCAAATTTTTTACTTAGGGAACCTTTTTCGGCATAAGTATCAATAGCCTTAATCATCCGGTCGTTACACTCGTGGATGTATGCAATGAACTCATCTGCATTCTTCGCACCCAACTGTTTTGCTTTCACAAAATAGGATGCGGCCTGGTCAATATCCTGTTTTATTCCCAAACCAGAGAGGCAAATAATGCCCATTAACATGGCAGCTTCGCTATCCCCGATCTTGACTCTGAGTACAAGATCTTCCGGGCTGGCAGTGTATAAGGTCGTAGTATCGTTCATAAAGCAACAAATATGTTTATGGTGAAGGCCATTTCGACTCCTGATGTTTTAAATCTTTCTCCATTTCTTCCATTTGGTTGATAATAGCCCCTATTCCGTTTTTATCATTCTCCATGCCTTGAATGAAACCTTGGGTAGCCTTGGTCATATTAGTCAAGACAGATTGCAAAAAGCGATCGGCCTGATCGTCTTTCCAATTGTCAGAGAGGATACGATTGTTCTTATTAAAAGTCTGCAGGCAATCGTTCATCTCATTGATATGTCGCGTAAAATCATCCATTGTGCCCTGAGTAAGAATGCAACTTTGAGATATAGTTATTCAAAAAGCTATCCCCATTTCCAGTGATTTGGTTAATTTCACTGCGATACTTAATGGTTTGCTGCTTTGCCTGGTCGATTAATATGTGTATTTTCTTAATCAATTTATCACATTGTTCGTCATACTGTTTCGCGGTCTTATAGGCCTCTTTACAACCTTCCAATCTTTTCATGGCGACTGCGATGTGATTGGGATTAACGGGCTGTTCAGCAACAGCTGCCGCCATTTTCGCCTTAGCGCTGATTAGATATGCTTTTCTTTTTTCAGCGAAACTATGGATATTATTCTTCAACTGCGCGGCACGGTTAGCGGAATTCTCCAATGCGGCAAGATAAGAATTCATCTTCTGCTGGGCTGCAGAAGAGAACCCAGTAAAGGCTTTATGATATGACTCAAGCAACTGAATGCTTCTTACATTGATGTCTTCACCCATAGGATCAGATCTTCAAACTCTTAGCCTCGGCGAGTTTAGCCTTCAATTTAGAAATATAGTCAGCATATGCGGAAAACTGCTCGGACATCTTGCGGATGTCTACCACGCTTTTGTCAAACTGAACTTTGAATTTCTCTGTCTGCGTATCCTGCCATCCTTCGCAGACTTGATTCATACGTTTTTGAGCCTCCTGCATGGTCGAATACATATTCTGACCGAGCTTCTTGATCTGCTGACCGAATTGGGCCAGTTCCTCAATGTTCCTTACACCTGCATCTTTTGCCATAATTAATTAGGATTAGCGTTATACAAATGGTGAAAACAAGCTACACTTGTTGTTATTATCGTTATAGTACAGCGCACGGAGACGCTCATTATCTGAAGACAAATTGTCGAAATTCGCATCTTCTGAGATATTTAGTTCCGTGTTTATACTGTCATCGCATTTCAGGATTACCAAATGCCGGAACATGTTGTAGAATTCCTTTTGCGACATATAATCAGCAAAGAGAAGCTGCTTGGGTTTATCAATTTGCAGGACAACGTGCACACCTTGTTCTGCACCATTTAGAATGATGTACTCCAATGTCTTTTTGAAAGAATCGAATTCATTATCGGAATCACCACTGAAATCCATCATTTCGAACCCGAAAGGATTATCTTTCTTTGCCTTTTTAGATTCGTTTCGTACACCTCCAATGGCGTTATCCATTCGCAGCTCTCGGAATCTTTCCTGCCCAAAGATGAATAAAGATGTGGGGACAGCCGTTTCGTTCTTGATACTGCTAGCAAGATCACGAAGCGTAACACCGGAATTACGGGGAGAAATAAGTTCAATCTTCCCCTCGCTTGAGAGATTATTAAGCATCTCTAATGAGGTGTCATTACTCTCAGATAAGCAATTAATGACAATGATTCTGTATAGCATTCCTTCTGTCGAAACGATCAATGAGTTCAGTGCAGACATTGTCGTTCTTGAGACCTGTCCTTCATCATTGATGCCGAAGAGAATCAAGTTGTCAGCATACTCATTCTTAAGTGGTATGGAAACAATCGACATTTTTGTATCGATGGAGCGTCCTAAGACCATCATAGGGCCCTTTCCTGCCAGGCTCTCCTTTACCCTGTTATCCAGTCTGAACACCTGGGATCCAACGAAATAAAACTGCTCGTTTGAGAATCTTTCAGCCTTTTTATTAATATCTCCAATGATTCGTATGGCCTCGGGAGTAGGTACGTAATTGGACTTGAAAACCTCGTCTGTCTCACCATGGTGGAGGACCTGGCCAGTCTTAAGTCTTCCGGTAGTGTCCGAAGAACCTGAAACAAGGATCTCGGAATCAGTCGGTGCGCACTTAAGGAGGAAGAAATCCGTAATATTGTTCAAAATCTCTTTCGGGATTTCAGACTGCGCAAGAGTTTGGGTCGCCAATATCAAATGAACACCTTGACTGCGACCTTCCTTGGCAATCTTTGTCATGATGCTGGCAATCTCAATATTGATCCGAAGATTCTTCCTATCGTCAGACGTCGGGAACATCACGTGGCATTCATCTGCCACAAAGACGATTCTCGGCAACCTTTCCGCAGGATTAAGTCTATTGTATTCTACAATATTGGAAACGCCGCACTTCCGGAGCAGTTTTCCCCTTTCCTTCATGCGGTTTGCAATCTCACGAAGAATTTCCAACGTAATCTGTGCGTCTGAATTATCAACCAGTAAGGCCTTGACATGCTTTTCTCCCTTATATCGATTGAACTCTACGCCACCGATCTTGAAGTCCATCAGATAGAACTGGAGTTCAAGCGGGGAGTATCTGGCCATACTGCCAAGAATTATGTTGTGTAGGAAGACTGATTTGCCGGTCCCGGATTGGCCAAGGATGAAATAATGGACATCACTAATAGTATCAAGGTTAAAGTCAACAAGCCTTCCGTCCGGAGTGAACCCTACTGGGACGGAAGCGGAATCCCCGATAAGCCGGAAGTCTTCTGAAATCATCTCATCATAATCGATCTTCACATCGGGAGACTCCTCCTTTGTCGCCTCCTCATTTATGTAATTGATGATATGATCTACGATGATTTTATTCTGAAGGAAAGGGGTGAATTTGACAAATGCTCTTGGATTGGGCATAGTCATGTTACGAACGACCATCTCCTGGTAATACATACGGTCAGCCAAGAGGGAGTCACTGGAGAAATCGGGCAGAGGGTGACTTTCGTTGTTCATCAGGATGAAATAAATGCCACCTTTGCTACCGTTTTCAAAGATAGGCCTCAAATCATGTAAATATGAAAGAGACTTTCGATAATCCGTTATAACAATGACATCATAAGGGACGACAATCTTCTTGTTCTCATCGTTAAATGATACGATATCACCGTAATTCTCGACCGATTTGGACATCTTAGTTCTCATCTCTTTCATCAACTCTTCCAAGTCATTTCGAGAACTAATCAGTTTCCCGTATATAGCGTTATCAAAATTTCGAGTAAGGAATATGCACTGGGCAGAATACGTCAGGTCTACAAGGTGTAACCTGATGCTTTTGCCAGGAAGAGACAAAAGCATATCTGTTATCAGTTGATTCAGCCGTTTTCGACCTTCATCTTCCGTGGTATTGTCATAAGAAATAACAAAATTATGACCCACATCGCCATTCTGCCAAGACATTACAGATGGCGTTTCTATTACGAGCGATCCGAACTCATCGTGTGTAAAACATCCATCCGGGAGAAGATCCACATGCGTTCTATTTCTTACATTGTGGCGTATCTGATTGATTATTTCTTCTATATTGACATCTTCGTAATTATCGCCATAGCTGAATTGCAAAAGAGGTAGCCCCTTGTCACGTATTGCTGTAAGTTCCTCCACATAACTTGACAGAAGAAGCCCGGCTTCATTATCAAAGTCCATAATTGATCTGACTGGCATTTTTTCCAGACACTTTGCGGTTCTTTCAGTGACTTGAAAGAGTTGGCGGACTGTTTTCATGTAGTAATCTTATGCAAGTTGTTATTAGTTTTCAAATTTACAAATTATATTTGAGACACACAATTATCACTTATTTTCTCAGCGGCGCTTCATTATGGATATAAAGTCAGTAAAGTCAGATTAGTTTCAAAGAGAGTGATGGTGATGGAAGTGTTATCGTTAAAATGGTGTCCTCTTCCCGCTTCGGCATCCATCGGAGCGCTTCATCAGACAACGGAATCGTAACTCTGTTCTTTGTTTTGACCTGATCATGCTCGATGTAAAGAGTCTTACATCGGCAGCGGTATGGATCTCACTCAAGAGCAAGGATTTCATGTCGCTATAGCGTAACCCGGTAAAACAGGAGAAGAGAAACGCCTTCTTCACGATGTCATACCGGCATGGAGTCTTGATCAGAACCTTAAGTTCCTCAATTGTCAGGAACTCGCGCATGGCACACTCCTTCTTCGGCTTTTCCTTCGCTTCCAGAGCCTTGAATGGATTGCTTGGAATCAATCCTTCTACGACAGCTCTATTCATGGCAGCGGCAATCCTGTTCACCATCAGTCGGGCAGTAGTGCTGCTCAATGTCTTGGTGCCATTGTTGAACGTGCATTTTTTGAGGAAGGAGATGAATCCCCGGCAGAACTCCCTATCCACATCGGCAAGGAGCAAATCCGGTTTTCCGATGGATTCCAGGTATTCATCAACCCTGGCCTTGGCATTCCTCTTGCTCCTTACGCTTGTCGTCGACAGGTGCTCTTCACAGGTCACATATTCATCCAGCCAGGATGTCAGCGTTCTTCTGGATTTCTTCAGCTTCTCCCAGTTCACAAGTCCGTCGACTTGGAGGTCATCCTCTTTTTCGTGGTCGATGGGCCGGTCGATGGGCTGTAATCGGTGTTGCCGGGTCCCTCCATTGACGGCAGGGACCCATCCTCCTATTCCTGGTCCTCCACGCAGCAGTAGCCGGAATCAGGGCGGGTCACCAGCAATGAGGCATATTGCCCGATCTTGCGGCGTATCCTGCCGATGGCGGCATCTACCGAACGGACGGTAGCAGACTCGTCGTCAAACTTCACTGACTGCAGGAGTTCCTCTCCGGAGA
>Ga0256405_10006625_pt1 | contig 18339 bp, 17 predicted proteins | sample RumenRJG_02DNA_FD_189096 | JGI IMG/M metagenome (GOLD analysis project Ga0256405, IMG submission 189096) | Bovine rumen microbial communities from Lethbridge, Alberta, Canada - RJG_02 | ecosystem: Host-associated > Mammals > Digestive system > Stomach > Rumen | place: Canada: Alberta... | reverse complement strand
TCTGTCCCGGTGTCACCATAGGCCGCAATGCCGTCGTAGCCGCTGGTGCCGTAGTCACCAAGGATGTCCCCGACAACGCAGTAGTCGGTGGCAATCCCGCCAAAATCATCAAAACCCTCTGACCATTGTTGGCATCATATATACACAAAAACAGTGAAGGCCCCTCTCCTTTTGGAGAGGGGTTGGGGAAAGGCTTTCCTCATTTCTTCATTATCCACCCCCTTACAACAAACGGCACCAGTTCCTGCTGTTCCCTGCCATTCAGTCCGCACTCCACCATCGCCATCGCCAGCACGATGTCGCACCAAAGCACCTGCGTCTCCGGTTTCATTGGGGGCAGTGGAGCGTCGGGTGCAATCCCCGTACGCTGACTCACTGCCTTGATATACGCCACCACCTGGTTCTCCGTTTCCGGTGCCCATCGTGAGATGATCTGCGTAATGGTACGGCACCCATGCTTCGTATAGTACGTCTGCAGCAACTTAAAAGCAGCCCGCAGTCCATACTCCAAGGTTTCAAACTGGGCAAAGTTCGGGTCCGTCGAAGGCTTCACCTCCCCTTTCCAATTAATTTTCTCACTCTTAATAATATTCAGCGGATTATTGTTCCGCAGTCCTCTTGCTTGTTTCATTCTTCAAACTTGTTTTTAATGGTTATGAAAATCGGTTCATTGTGACGCTTGGTCTGCACCATCATGTCCTTCAAGTTCCATACGGAATTGGGGGCATTGACGATGCGCCCGTCACCACGATACATTCCGATGATGATGTTGCCACCTTCTATGTCGGCAACCGTTTTGCCTGCCTGGATGCGCACATCTTGGAAGCGGTCAACCCAGAGCAGCAAGGGCAACCACTTGTCATGTTTGCGAGAGTAGGTAATCACTACCGCATAGCGACCTTCTGGGATAGCCGTTGGCTTGGTTAAGATATAACGACCCTTGGGGTCAAACTGTCGCACTGGTGGCTCTAAGGTATCGTAGAGGAAGTCCTTTGTCTCACCTGCCAAATATTCATCGTCCACACGCTTGATTACACTCAGTGTTCCCACTGTGCAATCCTCTCTAAGTTCTGTTCTTTCTAATATTAATTCCATTGTTATTTCACTTTTTTGTAACTGTGATCTGTGATTTGTGACACATAGCCTCTAGCCTTCCACATAGTAATCATGTGTTTACACCCTTGGGCATCCATACCTTGTTGACGACGTACATTCACTGCATCCTGCAGCGTAAACTCGTCGGGCAACAGTTCCAGCAGATTGCGAGGACCTGGCTTCGTTTTCTGCTCTACGTATTCAGCACTCTCAATAGCCTCCGCAAAGAACTGCATCTTGCACCACATATCATATTGGAGTGACCAGCGCACAAAGTCCTCGATGGTCTTGTCCCATTTGTAACCGTTGGCTACATAGAGCAAGCAGCCTTTCAGCCACGCAATGACATTCCCACGGAAAGAAAGATTTTCAAAGACCCGTGACTGGCTCAATCGTGCAAACTCCGCATTCTCTTCCATTGTCTCACGCGCCAATCGAAACGCCTGCGGGCACTCGATTTCACCCACCGCCTTGGTCAGTCGTTCGATGTATGGGCGCAGCTCCTCTTCGAAGGCAGCGTCGTAGGTGCCATAGACAGGCATCTCAGCACCGATTTCACGTTCGGGGATGGTGCAGAAGTTGATACGCGAGATAGGACCGTCCGTCAGCACGTTACGGAAGTAACGCTGGCCTTTGGCAATAGTCGTCGAGGCGTTCCAGTTGAAACGGATGCACACCTTCTCCGTCACCGATTGCGCGCCCACGCGCGTCTGTCCGTAGCGGTTGCCCGGGTCGAAAGCCAGACACATAATCTGGAACTGCTGACCGCCCTTGCCCGATCCGCGCAGTGCGTCGAACTGGTCAATCTCGTTCATCTTGGTGTAGAGGAAATGACCGTCAGCCTCCGACATTCGCAGCACGAAGGCTGGGTTGGTCATATCGGGGTCCACCTCTTGGATGATCAGTCCCTCGGGACGCTGGCGCTTGTCCTTGTTGGCACCCTTCGAGCTCACCTCCTGTTTCCATTGCCGTTCACGCTCCAGGTTCTCTGCGTCACGCTTGCGGATATCCGCCATGATGTAGTTGATAGGTTGCGAGATACAGTCCTTACCAGCACCCGTTCCAGCCATCAGCACGTTCATCAGCGTAGCCTCGTGTAGTACATTATCTATATAGCGGAACTTCACCTTATACAAGTGTGCAGCCAAGGCTGGGAACACAGCGTGAGCCACAGCAGGTTTGTAGATGTCGGGCGTTCGTGAAAGCAGCAGCTGGATCAGTTTTGGCAGCTTCTTGGGCATCTCAGGAGGCGTCTCGGGTTCGTCATTGTCTTCAGCGACTGGCTCTTCCGGCTTGTTCAACTTCAGACTGCGTGCCAATACCCGACGCTGGAACTGAGTCATCTTCTGCGACGGATCATGGTATTTCGAATAGAAATCGTCCACCAGCGTCTGAATATTTTTATCTTGCCAGTTCTGAGGCATCATCTCGCTCAGCGCACCCAGAAACTCTTCCTTCGTCAGCAGCTGTGTGGCACCCACGCTCAGAATGCTCTTCACAGCCTCGTGACGGGCACCTTCAACCACCAACACCTCAGGTTCCAGTTCACACTCACGCATACACGCTTTAAAGATGTAGCGGGCCTTTTCCGTGCAATGGGGTTGAGATTTCGGAGCATCTTCCCCTCCCCTTTGGGGGATTTCGGTAGAGGGAAACACCCTTCCATCCACATCAAGACCACGCATCAGGAAAGCCTCACGGCGCTCTTCCAACTCCTGTTCCGACAGCGGTTCCAGCCAGTGTTCTGAGCGGTATATCTCCTCGTCGATACCAGTCAGGTAGATAAAGCGTTCGGGGGTGATACACGACTCGTCGTACGGAATCCCTATCTCTTTACAGAATTCAGACTGCGTCTCAGCAATTGTCTTACCCACAGGCAGGCGAAGCCAGATGTGCAGCTTCTTGCGGGCTGAATAGTCCATGCGCAATATCAGTTCCTGCCAGTCCGACATATCGTCGGCAATGAGAGACTTGGTCTTGCTGATGGCCTCTTCCACTTTCGATTTGTCGTCAACATCCACGCACGTTATATAGGTGAATGCCTCAGGAATGATGTCGGCCTGTGCACGGTGATTGTTGCGGAATCGTGCATAGTGCGGACAGGCAAACGGCAGCCAGTCTTTCGCTTTATTGTTACCTCCACGAATGTCCGCCACCATATCGCGAATCCACTTCTCAGAGAGCAGGCTGTCCACCTGCTCCCGATTCATGGGCTCTGCATAGCCACGGCTATTTTTGCTGCGGTCACCGTAATGCTTGGTGTTGATTGCTATCTCTGCACTCATCTCTTACCTCCTTTACCCTGCTGATAGTGACTGTCTATAAATGCGGCAGCCTGTGCGGCTTCCTCCAACAGCCAGCGGTTAAAGTTCTCAAGTTCGGCCTCGTTCACGATGAACGTAAAGCGGTGAGTCGCATCCTTGCACCTCGACACACTGCTATGAGGCAGTTTCAGTTCCTGTACGGCCTGCGACCTCACAATGCGGTGCTTGGTGAATTCAAACGAGCCCGTCGAGAGCATCTGCCCGTAGCCCAACCCACGGAATGCCTCCACCTGTCCTACACAAGGATTGTCAGGCGTCACCTGCACGTAATCCATACCTGTTTCCATCTTGCAGACAGTCATCTGGGCTGTCAGCGTCGTTGTTTTTACTGTTTTCTTACTCATAATCTTGTCGGTTTGTGAGTGAAGGTTGTGTCGGAATTTGGCCATTTTCACACGCGTGACTTCCTCCACTCGCTTCGACTCGATTAATTGTTAAAAGGGTTGTAAATCTGTTATGTAAAACATATTCTCATGACGTTCATTGTTATCACCCCATGTACGGTGTAAATACCCTAAAGGACTCTCGAAAAAAGTTGCTTTTACCATAATCTTATTTTTTTTGAGTTAATAAATGATTTCTGACGGCAAAAGTAGGCATAAAAAAAAGCATCCCGATGCAGTGCAACGGAATGCCAATCGCTTGCCAACGTTTTGCCAACGTTTTGCCAATTTCCTACATTAGAATAGCTGTTTTTCCAGTTCTTCGTCTAATGCAGTCACCACTTCTTTCATCTGAAAAAATATCTGTTCGTCGTTCTTGCTATACTTCACATCATCCAAATGACGGGCATCTTCTTTCATGAATGCCAAAGTAGATAGCTCACGTATATTCCTATAGTCACATTTATACTCCAAATCATCAGGCAGATGTAAACTGGCTATTTTCTCGCAAAAATCAATCGCCCTGGCTGGATAGTTACATTTCCACCTGAGCAGCCACTGGGCGCCTGCCCATTTCTGTTTCGAGTCAATAGCCCTGTTCTTTCCCACGATATTGGTCAGAGCCTGAGCTATCTGTTCGTCCGAATAAGTCGGAGTCTTGGTAAAGTCTCGTTTCTCATAGTAGTTCTCACTCCCGTTATTAGTCATATTCCCATTAAAAGCACAGTTCTGTAGATTAGCACCTTCAAGATTATATACCGTACCTTGGGATTGTTTCACAGCTTGCTGAATGTATTCCTGCATTCTTTTTTCAAACGATTCGAGTAATCGCTGTGCCATCTTCTCGAACCCCGCCAGCTGACCTGGCTCTTCTTTTTCTGTCATAATTGTTTAATGTTAGAAATAATAAATAATATAGATAAGTCCCCCCGACTCCGCTATCGAAACAGAAGCGAAGGTATAAATAATGACCTGATAATCATTTCGTAAATATTCGATTAAATAAAAACTGTGGATAAATTATAATTGTGAAGCGAAAGAACAGAAGCAATGGACACCAGCAGAAAAATTACGCGCCTCAAGGTCACCACAACCCACACGATTAAACCACCAATGCCCACGCTTCTGCATAACGTGAGCTGGCAGCTTTCGACATCGTGTTGCGTTAAAGTGGTGTTTGAGGCGCAACGAAGCTTACTAGCTGTGTTCTTTCAAAATGTCCTAATGATGGGTGCAAAGATAATTCTTTTTCTTCGCACCCACAAATTATTCACAATTATTTTAAGGACTCATTCCTCTGATATTGATTTTCTTCATATTTGTTTGCCAACACTGTGTACCTGTCCCTCTGTACTCGTAGGTATTTTACTTGCCCATTTTAAAGATTTTGCCACTTAATACTAAACCAATAAATCCTAATATAATAAGAAGTTCCATTGTGATATATTTTATTTGTTATTAAAAGTTGTTTCTTTTAAAACCGCACGGGCTTCACAGCAGGTGCGGGTAAATAGTATTAATCTAAAACATTACATGTATGACAACATGCAACTAACAGCACACTTGCTGTATTTCAATAATTAGATTTCCTCAAGACCTAATTCTTTGAGGAAAACATTAAGTTTCTCCTTTGACACCTTTATCTTGGCTTCTATTTCAGTAAGGGTAGCATGATTGGCTTTCAAGTCAATTTGTTCTTCCTCCTGTGCCAAGCTTACATACCGGGTAATGTTCAGGTTGTAGTCGTTTTCCTTAATCTCTTTAAGGCTGACACGACGACTGAAACGGTCTTCTTCGGTACGATTACGATAGGTTTCAACAATCTTGTCGATATGTTTATCTTCCAACACATTCTGCTTCTTACCTTTCTCGTACAACTCTGCAGCATTAATGAAAAGTACATCACTACTCTTGCGACATTTCTTCAGCACTATGATGCAGACGGGAATACCCGTAGAATAGAACAGGTTTGAAGGGAGTCCGATGATGCAATCAATGTTGTCATCATGTATGAGCTTCTTGCGAATGTTTGCTTCCGCTCCACCTCGGAACAAGACGCCATGAGGCAAAATGATTGCCATTGTTCCACTACCACTTAGATAGTAAAAACCATGCAATAGGAAAGCAAAGTCAGCAGCACTCTTTGGCGCAACACCATAGTTACTGAAACGAGGGTCATTTGATGTATCATCATCAGGCTCCCATTTCAAACTGAATGGTGGATTTGCTACCACTGCATCAAAAGTAACTGGCTTTACTGGATTACTCTCTTTAAGCATGTTCCAGTCATTGGTGAGAGTGTCACCGTGGAAAATCTCAAATTCCGAATCATGCAGACCATGAAGCAGCATATTCATTCGAGCCAGGTTGAAGGTAGTAATCTCCTTTTCCTGTCCATATATCTTGCCTATCTTGCCCCCATGCTCTTTCATCTGGTTGTTGACATTGAGCAACAAGGAGCCTGAGCCGCAGGCAAAGTCCAATACGTTTCGAAGCTCACGCTTATGTCCTGTTGATGGGTCTTGGCAGTCGAGTGTGACAATACGTGAAAGGATGGTACTCACCTGTTGAGGAGTGTAGAATTCACCAGCCTTCTTTCCACTGCCTGCAGCGAACTGACCTATCAGATATTCATAGGCATCACCTAAGATATCACCCTTCTGGTCAAACTCGGCTAGTTTTGTTTCCAACTTAGATATGATGTTACACACCATATTATTGCGTGCAGTATAGTCCTTGCCCAACTTTTCGCTATCCAAATTTATCTCTGAGAACAAGCCTTTAAATGCACCCTTGAAAGACTCTTCCTCAATATGGCGAAAGCTGTCTTTTAGCTTTGTCAGCACTTCACTTCTCTTATCTGCAATGCCTTCCTTCTCGTCGTCATCTTTTTCGACCTTACGCAAGCCACGTTCTTCCTCGTTTTTAGTCTTAGTTAGTTCGTGAATAGCGCTCCATAAATATTGAGGCTTGATGATATAGTGGGTACTTTTCTTCATCATATCTTCAAACTCCTTCACGTCAGACTCGTTTTCTTTATACCAGTCTTGAAGCGACTTATCTGCAGGAAGATCGCTACCTAACTCCCTACGAGCTGCCTCTTCGTAGCGTTTGCTGATATAGCGATAGAACAGCAGCGACAGCATGTAGTCGCGGAAATTGTCTGCTGTCATAGCACCACGCAAAACGTCTGCTACACTCCACAATGCTCTAAAGAGCTGTTCCTTCTCCTGTTTGGTCAACTGTGTTGTTGATGTTTTCTCCATGTTTTTATGTTTTTTGTTTCTATTATTTACTGTTTTCTTTTCTTATTCTCTTTTCACTCCAAGTACTACTCAGGTTGGGAAGTTCAAATTGATATTTGCTTACTAAATGATTGAAGATAGCAGTTGCAAGTTCTTTGTTATCATCGTTCATTAATGAAGGTGTAAACATTGAGCCTTGATGAGTGAGCACGTTCACTACACGAGAATAGAACTCTATCAGCTCATCTTGGCTAAACGCAGTCTGGTCGTATGTTTCTCCTTTGTATGTTATTCCTTCAAGAATGATAGAGAAGTCCCTATGCCCAAAAAACTCTTTGATTTTTTCCATTACGCTGCGTAGCACAGTAAAATGGAACGTATAGAGTTTATCGCTCTCTATGGCTTTCTTTATTTCACTCAACATTGCCACATTGTAGTAGAATGGTGAATCACTATCACTCATATCTTTCAAAACCAGTTGGTTTGTCTGTTTGTTGCGACTCAGATAGAAACGTCCCAGTTTTTTATCACCTATCAGACCATGAAGCATCGTATGGAAGAAGAGTGCATGGTGTGACGAAACAATAAATTTGATGCGTCTAAAATCTTCCTTACCTGCTTTTTGGGCATCCGTCTCTTGCTTTAGCTGCTGGCGAATCAAACTATAAAGCTGCTCTCCAAAAGCAATCACATTATTATCGTCAAGAGAGGACATAGGGTCGTCGATATAGATATATTCAATATCCTTGTAAGCATCATTACCACCAATCACTTGATCTAATATGCAGCGGAAGAAACACCAAACGAAAAGTCTCTCTTCGCCACGCGAGATTTTTATATTCTCCACTTCGTCTTCAATCTCGTTCCAGACTCCGTTTATTTTAACTCTCTGCTTTAGTTTCTTGCTGAACACAACATAATCAGGAATCTCCCCTCCGTCTTCTTGATAATGAAATTCAAAGTCAATATCAACGAACACATGAAGATATTTTCGAAGCTTTACAGAGAAAGCGGAGCCTGCCAAACCTTGAATCAGCGATGAGTTTTGATTAATGAGCAAATGATGCTCCGTGTTGTTTTCAAAGTCATTGTCCCATGTAAACAGATCTTCAGTATAGGCATTGTAATACAATGTATGCTGGGAGGCATTCTCCTTGTGTCCATAGTGTGCGAAGTCGTAAGAAAGGCGAGTCTTGCCCGTTCCATTGTAGGCAAACACAAGGGCACAGTTGGTAAACTGGTCTTTCTCGTCTTTATTAAAAGACTCCCTCAGTTTTTTGATGATATTATCATTATATGCCATTTCTCTTATTTGTTAGGTTGCGGGAACAGTTGTTGCATCAAACCTTTCTTGTGGTCTTTCAAAGCATCAAGCTTTGCGGATTCAGAAGCAATCATATAATCCATAGCAGACAAGCATTCAGCTATCTTCTGTTGTTCTGCAGGAGACGGGACTAGTATTGACTGTTTTAAAAAATCTTTTCCTATCAAATTTGTCATCATTGTGGATTTGATTGTTGATTTTTCTAGAACAGGCCTCATAATTCTTTCATAGTTTATTGCATACTTCCAATAATCTATACAATGATTTGGAGAAATGGGAGAATAAACATCAAATACATGTGAGACAATACCATCACCAATTGTATTTTCAACAAATCTTCCAAAAGCAAAATTGGCATTTTTATTCCCTTCAAATGCTATATCACCTATACGGAATATATTATATGTTTTAAGATAATCTTCATCACCTACATTTGCATCAGTTTTATAGTACATATTAGCTACGGAGATTATCTTATCAACGCCAAAAGATAAATCGTTTTTGACATTATGCTTTTCATAAAGTTCACTGAATCTCTTCTCTTCCCATTCACGAGTAAATCCAGGGAAACGGAGTCGTGGAGTTGTTTCACCCCTTTGCGGAAACATCTGCTGCATCATGCCCTTTTTCTTTTCCTTAAGAGCGTCCACCTTTTCACCTTGTGCTGAAATCATGTCATCCACTGCAGATAGACATTCAGCTATTTTTTTCTGTTCACTTACTCTTGGAGGTATTGGTAATAATATGTTATTTAAATTCTCTTGGTTCAGTTTAGGAGGAATCCCTGTCACTAGGCCTGGTATCTTTATTGTAGATAGTATATAAGATACATATTTTAAAGAATTATCTCCCTTCTGAGACAATACGTGAGCATGATTGTTTACCCAAAATTTCCCAGAAGCCCAGTTTATGACAGGTGTATTATCTGAAGACAGAACACTTCCATCTTCGCCAACTAGCAAATAGTCACCATCAAATATATAGTTGTCAATATAGTCTTGAATGCCATTGGCTCCATAATATGGATAGTCCCCATCTTTACGATTTGTTTTTGAAACAGGACGGCGCCTGCTATCTTCATTGTTGGTTACATTTACTAATTTTTTCTCTTCCCATTCCCCATTAAATTCAGGGAATCTAAGCTGTGGTATATTTTTGCTGCTATTCATATCTATATCGTTTTGTTTATTCCTTAACATAAGCATTTAGTCCCTCAATGGTGTTGCCACCAGTTAGCAAGTTAAACAATGGTGCCAAACTAACGAGCAGACCTTCTTTGGCTGCCTTACGCAGTTTCCAACTGTCAATATGGCTGAGAAGTTCTCGAAGAACATCTTCATCGATGCGACGTAACTTGACTGTCTCCTTTACGAAGTTCTCCAAAGCAGAGGTTTCTATGCCATACTCTTTTGCAAGTGCGGCAATCTGCTCGTTGAAGCGCTTATTCTTAAACTCTTCGTACTTCTGTTTAATTTCATCAACGCTCATATGAGTATTTGGCTTCAGTTCTTTTTCGATGAAGGTTTTCAGGTAGTCGCGCTCCTTCATCAGGTCAACGCTGCCAGCAAGAATCTCAAAGAGCTGTTCCTTGGTGATCTTCACCTTGTCGCGATGAGTGTCGGTATATTTTGCCAGCAGTTTCATGATATAGTCGTAATCGACTAAGGCAGAACTGAACAGCGACAACTCAAAGTCAGGCGTATCACCCTCAGGAGTATCATCTCCTCGGCCTCCTCCATCTGTAGGTTTCGTACGACGTGCAAGGTCAAGATAGGCTGTGCGGAACTGCTGAAGGGTGTCTTCGGGCATTGCCTTTTCGATGGCTACCTGCAATTCCTCGGGCATGTCCACATACTGGTCAAGTTTCAGTGCCAGACGCTGCACATCCTTGAAGGCATCGATGAAGTTGTTGGTATTCTCACCTTGTGGGATATTGATCACCTCTTCGGGCTTGCACTCCAGGCCTATGCTGTTCATCACCGTCTCCAGTTTTGTCAGAGCCTCCTTGTATTTCTCCACTACTTTCTCTGCCGGTTCTACGAGCCAATACTCCTTGCCCTTGCTCCTGTCGAAGCCACTGAAAAGTACCATAGCATCATCCATTGCCTGCTCCAAATTGCGATAGCAGATGATATTGCCGTATGGCTTAGTACCATCGAGAATACGATTGGTGCGACTGAATGCCTGAATCAATCCATGCCATTTCAGATCCTTAGCGACATAAAGGGTATTGAGGAACTTGCTGTCGAAGCCGGTAAGCATCATCTCCACGACAATCACTACATCCAGTTTCTTGGCATGAGGATAATCCTTGTTGGCATACTTTTGGTCTTTGATGCGCTGCTGAACATCCTTGTAATATTCATCGAATGCATCAACCTTGAAGTTGGTTCCATAGTTTTTGTTATACTCGTCGATGATTACACCCAGGGCTTTCTTGTTGCCTTCAGGGTTCTCGCTGTTGTCAGCTTCTTCTTGAGGCAGGTCTTCATCAGAACTGTTTCTCATAGGAGGTGTGAACACTGCCGTAATGTTAAGTGGCACATATTCAGGGTCTGCCTGAGCACGTTTTTCTTGCTCTTCTTTGAAAAGATCATAGTAACGGATAGCCTCGGGGATTGAAGGGACTGTCAGCAAAGCATTGAAACGACGCTGTGCTGTTAGCTTATCATGGTTGTCAAGAATGTGGGCTACTATCTGTTGTTTGGTAAGTGGTTTACTGTTCTTCTTACCATCAGATGTTTTGTTTCCATAATGCTCTACCTTGAATCGCAACACATTGTTGTCTATGATAGCATGGGTGATGGTGTATTCGTGCAGACATTGCTGGAACACATCTTTTGTCGTAACATATTCTGCCTTTTCTCCATCCACTTGAACATAGTGACTGTTCTCTTCAAAGATAGGTGTACCAGTGAATCCGAACAGTTGAGCATGAGGGAAGAAGTTTTTGATTGCCTTATGGTTCTCGCCAAACTGCGAACGGTGGCACTCGTCGAAGATAAATACAATATGCTTGTCCTTCAATTGCTCCAGACGCTGATAGTATTTGTTCTTAGGAGAAGGATCAAGGGCTAAACCCAGTTTTTGGATAGTTGTTACTATCACCTTGTCAGCATAGTCGTCACTTTCAAGTCTGCTTACCAGAGCTGCAGTGTTAGCGTTTTGCTCCACACACCCCTCTTGGAACTTATTGAACTCCTCGCGCGTCTGCTTGTCAAGATCCTTTCTGTCAACAACAAAAACACATTTTTCGATATCTTTGTTGTCTTTGAGTAAGGTAGATGCTTTAAAACTGGTCAACGTTTTACCACTACCTGTAGTATGCCAAATGAAGCCATTCTGATTTCCCTGCTTTACACAATCCACTATGCTTTCAACAGCATAGATTTGATACGGGCGCATAACAAGTATTTTTCTTTCTGTCTCTACCAAAACCATATAACGACTGATAAGTTTACCTAACTCTCCCTTCTGCAACATCATGTCAGAGAAAGTGAAAAGCTGGGCAATCTTATGATTGTTGCGGTCTGCAGCATGATACACAGGCAGATAGCTATTGGTGGCATCAAAGTGAAAATGCTCGTCGTTGTTATTCGCAAAATACATGGTGTCACTGCCACCATTGCTAACAACAAATAGTTGCATAAAGCACATCAGAGTATTGGTGTATCCATTACCACGATCTTGCTTGTAACGTACAATCTGCTCAACAGCTTTCAGGGGAGAAACACTATGCCGTTTCAGTTCAATCTGAACCAAAGGAAGTCCGTTTATCAAGATAACAACATCATAGCGATGATGGCTGTCGGTAGTGTTGATAGTGAGCTGATTCACTACTTCGTATTCGTTTTTGCACCAGTCGCGAAGATTGACAAGACTATAGTCAAAAGTAGTACCGTCGTTGCGTACAAAGGTTTGTTTCTCACGCAAATGCTTGGCTGCCGTAAACACATCAGAAGTAATATTCTCCTGGAGTAGTTTACGGAACTCGTCATCTGATAGTGATACGAAATTCAGACGTTCAAACTTCTCGCGGAAATTCCTTTCGAGCGCATCCAGATTGCGGATATCGCTACGATAGGTGTAATTCAACTCCTGTAACTTCTCGATGAACTGCTGTTCAAGCTGTGCTTCGCTTTGTATCATGTTTCTTTTTTTTTTAGGTTTGACGCTGCAAAGGTAGTTACTCACCTTGCAGGTTTTTTTCATAGTTCTGATAAATATCATTCATGGCCTTAACCCTCCTGCCAATTTCCTCCCTTAATGAAGCAGGAGATAACACTTCTGCGTCAGAATCAAAAGACATTATTAAGGCTATTAGTTCTTTATTAATCTTCACATTAATAGAAAATGTGGTAAAGTCCTTGGTCTTTTTGATAATGCGCTGGGTGAGATGAAGGGGTTTTGTCCTTATAAAATTTGCTCGGTAATTGCGTACTCGTAATAGAACGTCAACAGGCTCTATTTTCTCTGGTACAGTAACCCCGATAATATCATCAAAATATTCCTCAAAGTCAACATCAGGCTCTTTATACTTCATCTTGGTTTCTTCAAAGCTATCTATCCGGTCTAATGCGAAATGAGCAAGTGTGTCGTAGCCTACAGTTTGACAAATAAGATACCAGCGATTATTAAACTGCTTAAGAAAATAAGGATATACATTAGCGCTAAAGGGAGATTTTTCAAAAGGCTCATACTTTATTTTCAGAACGCGCTTTTTTATAATCGCTTGAAGTAGTTTTCCAAAGAGATTTATGCCCTTTAAGTCAGGATTTGACTGAAACGAAACAACAGAAGTTGATTCGTCGTCAAATAATCCTCCTTCAATTTGCATCAACAGTGTTCTTGCCCAATCGTACATGGGTTCGCCTTCGAATCTTTCCAGAACGTAAATGGCATCTTGAAGTTTGTGCCGTTCTGTATCGTTTATGCGAAACAGGGGTAAAGAATAGTCCGTATCAACATAACGATAGAGGCGCTTATTGCCCTTACGAAAGTTTTCGACGAGTCTAATACCATAATCTGCCTCCAAATTATTGATGTCGTTAAGTATTGTACGCACAGAAACATCTTGCTTATCGACACGGCGCAATGCTTTGTTGCATTCATCCGTCAGGTCGTATTTAGTATATTCCCTAAATCTGTTTCTGAAACACTTGTTCAGAACCTGATACCTTAACATTACTTGTTTATCTACAGGCATAACATTATATTTTCAATGTTGAAAAGAATTGATTGTCTTCTTCCACTGATTAAAATCAGTATGGTAAATTCTATGGAATCGTAGGATTCCAGAATCCTTAAAATTCACATAATAGCTTGCAAGGGTTTCGCGCTTATTAATTTCCATAGAAGAGAAATATCCACATATACCATTGATAGCCTTGTCATATTCCGTTGGGTTTACATAAAAAGCGATACTGCTTCTTGAATCTTCTGTATTTTCGTATATGATAATGATATAGGATTTACTTGCTGATATTGTGAACAAGAAAGCGTTTTCCAAATAATCATAATCGCAAGTGCTTCTCCATTCTGTTGTATATTTAATCTTAAATCCATCTAAATGCTTTGTGCATAAATAAGTCAAATATTGTTGCCTTAATTGGATGATATAATTTTTTATTTCCTGATTCGACGCACCATCGAAATATTTCATAACTTCTTTCTTGGGTGTTAGTTCTAAATCAGGTATAAATGTCGATTTGGCAGGGATGCTCAAGGAACTAACTAATTCTTTAAATCTTTTAGCATCATTAAACATAACCTTCCCACGTTTAATTTGGATTTCAAGATCTGAAAATTTAATCTTGAAATGAGCCTTTATATCATTAAAAGCTCTTCTGGAATCCCTTAGTTCGTAGGTTGCAACCAAAATATAGTCTTCATCTCTGATTTCTATTTTGCCATCACAAAACGTTATATTTTCCCAAGTAAAAACCTTTTCTTCCAATGGTATATTCTTCTTTTCCTGCTCAATATTTTTTTTCAAAGCAGAAACATACATACTATTATTATGTTCGTCAACATACCATTGTAACTGCAATTTTATCTTAAAGCACTCTGAATTCCCCCTAAGGTTAAACTTGTTTATTGCCAAATCGATATCTGACATATATATTCTCTCATTGGAATAATTTTTTTCAAAATATTCCTTGAGCTGCTTTACATAAAAGTCTGCAGTTTCATAATGCGGTTTATTGTATCTGGGAGAATTTCTTCTCCTTATTCGACCAAAAATGTTTGACGACTTAGTCCTACCAAATTTCTCCTTTAATGCCAAATATTGGTCATCCGTTATCTTGGTATTTGGAATAGCATCATCCCTTATCTCGCCAATATGGTTTTCTTTCAGGAATTCAATAACAGTACGAATCCCTATATTCAATTCTGACAAGACCTTATTTAACCTAATGCCCATAGAAATAGTACATTAAAAATATAGAAACTGAAAACTGGTATGTATCGATTATGACACGGGAAAATCCCTGTCAGGTCTTTATTTACTTTTTCTATATACCAAAAGCATTTCGCCTTTATCGTTCTTCCACTCTCGCCATCCATTTGCGGAACCACCACAACAGAACTTGGCTGCACCACTGGGACTATCGAAGGTGATGTCTTGACTAACTATGAGTTCACCCCCAGACTTTTTAGCGTAAAGGGCAATATCTTGAAGGCGTTTCTTCCTAATTGTTTGGTCTGCTTTATCAACAAAGCCTGGGTTAATCTTGCTTCCCTTCAAAACAATAAGTGTTCCATCCTTAGGGTTGAATAGTCCTTGGGCAGCAGAGTTACGCTTCATGGTGCAAGGGATATAATCTTCAAAAGAAGGCTCCTTATCTTTCTCACTCTTTAGGAAGAAATCAAAACCTGCTGCGCAGATATAGTTCTTTGCTTCCTCAAATATTGGTTCTAGCGTATAAAGCTGATTTTTCTTCAATGGAGGAAACTGTGGTTTTACTTTGTTGTGAGACAGGTCGTAGTAACCTAATTCTGTCAAAGTCTCATAGGTCTTTGCCTCCAACCACTTGACCTCAGTAGTTGACAAAGTATCCGTTGTTGAGTGAAACACTATTGCTTCAGTCCAAAAGTCCTTTGCCTCGTGATTTTTCAATCGTTTTATGGAATCGTCAGTTTCTCCCACATACAACTGCTTTTTGTTTCTATTTGCAAGTATATAGAGAGCTGGCTTGTTGAGGTCAGACGAATATTCTGAAACGAATTTCTTGTCTGCTCTATCTATGACGAATAGTTCCGTCACCTGATTCTCGCAACTGATAATGCGTGAAACCAGCGTGTTGTCTGGAACCAATATTTGAAATACTTTTGCCATATATCTTGTTTTTAGTTATTTTTTTTTTCAAAATCCCAGCGATCTTCACAGAGGACTGGGCCTACACTTTTAATAATATTATATGAGTGGGGCTTTAGCCCCCTAACGAATTTCTCACTAATTTCCAAATGTGAACTCTATCTCTTTGTCTTCGCCCCACGCACCTGGCTCAATGCCAATCACGAGATAGGCATCATAGATGTTCTGGCGAATCTTGGTGTAGAGCTCTTCGCTGGTGACCTCAGGATAAGTCACAGCCAGCGACTCGACTTTCATCTGAAAGCGATGGACGGAGTCGGCTGTCACCTGCTGCAAGGCAAGCGACTCTTTGTGATAGCGTTGTAACTGCGATTGATAGGCAGGAGGGGTTATCTCCTTCTCACACGATGTAATGAGAAGTAGTCCTGCAAAGAGAGTTAATGCACTCAGAATGTGGGAGATAGCTTTCAAAGATACCCCCCCCCACTCGCATGATACTTGTATTTGTCATATACTGCATCTTCAGTGGGTTTGTCGTAATTGTGTACAAAATTAATGCTAATATTTGAGATAACCAAACAAATTACGCAAAATACATAAAAAAAATCCGCAGGAGGTGAGTCCTGCGGATATCTTGTTTCCACGATGTATCTGTCTCGTAACTTCATTAGAATGCGAAGCAGGCACGGACATAACTGTAAGGGTCATACTGGTGCTTCCATCTATACCATGCGAGACCATTATCAAAGACCATATACCAAGTATTATTGTTATCTTTCTCAGTAGACGTCCAGTAGAGATCATCACCGGCCTTTAGACCAGTTCCGCCTGCGGCAATAATCTTTGCATTCACTGCAGCTGCTTTATAGCCGTCGGTCGTCACTACGCTACCAACATAGGCGTTGCCTGTCACTGCACTAAGGGGCAATGGGGTAATTGGGCATCTTCAATGTGAGGTGATTGAATGATCCGGCTGGATAGGTGCGGCTCGTCAAAGTCTTTGTGTAGTTGTTGCTTCCGTCAGTGGCAGTAATCACAAGGGCTGTGGGAGTTGTCAACGGATAAATGGCCGCGTAAACGACATCATCATAGACGCACGTCACGTCGTAACTATTGACACCGTCGCTGATATTCATATTCGAGATGCTACTGGTGATTGCGCTGCTGCCGTCACTATTCTTGAGTGTGAAGGCGAGGATGGCAAGCCGATTGGTCAGCGAAGCCGAGGCAGGCAAACTGGTACCTGAGAAATTGCCATCAAAAGTAGCAAGGTCGAGGTAATCATTTCCACTCAGGCTACCTAACTGATCATCAATAAAGTCGTAATAAAGGGTATTGGCATCGTTAATCTCTGCGTCTGTGGTAATTGATGGCTTGGCGTTGGAATAAGGATAGACGTAACGCAACTGAGCGTTAACTCCAGGGGTATTCATGAATGTCATTGTAAAATCGGCTGACTTGCCGTCATTATGGATATTACCGGCAGTAAGAGGATTACTTGGGACCCTCCTTGTTAGATTGTTAGCGTCTTTATAAAAGACTACAATCATATCGCCCTCTGCAAAGGTCTTTGTTGCCTTTTTGTTTCCGAAATCAACAGCTAGCGCGCGATTCGTTGCATCGTCATTGTCAAGGCTGAGGGTTGTCGTCAGGGTTATTACTTTGTCATTGTTCGGGGACTGCTGGACGTTGTCGTCGTTTGAGCAGCCGGTCATTACTGCGCCCACCAATGCGAGGGCAGCCATGCTAAGAATTTTCTTCATTGTTTTCATTGCTTTCTTCGGTTTAGTGGGTTCGTTATTCTTCATATTCATGCCATTCGGGGTCGCTCAAACTGCCACTCCCAGCCAGCAGCTGCTGACGTTGTTTCAACTGGACGACATCTATCGTCGGTTGCTCATACTCTTTTTTCCTCATACTGTATAACTATTTAATGTTTTTGTGTTTATTACGGCTGCGAAGATACACTTTTTTAGGTTAACTTCCAAATATTTCGGCAACTTTTTCAGGAATAGCGTCAACTGTCCCTGCAATGGTAGTCAACTGTATCAGGTTGGAAAGTCAACCTTTTCGGGAGATATGACAGACACAAGAAACGTGGTCACAAAAGTCACAGATCACAGATCACAGTTATCAAAATTGTGATTTTCGACATTGACTAAAATTTTAATTATATATATATTATATATAATATATATATAATTAATATATAAAATACACCTCTCTTTACTTGTTTTCTATTTCAGAAACTGTGATCTGTGATCTGTGACTACTGTTAAAATGCAAATGGGGGTGCTCAAAAGTGTAAATTCTGACCCCTTGAAATTTGGTGGGGTCATGAAATTTTCGTACCTTTGCATTGTCAATCGGAAGTGGTAGTGACCACGGGGATTAAGGAGAAAAATTGCGAGCATTAAGTCTTGAAATTGCGCGCATTAATGGTAGCAAAATTTTCTTCGAATATCCGCCTAACGAGCGACAGCAACTAACTTATTATTAACTATCAAAATTCATTACACAATTATGGCAATTAAAGTTATCGCCCAACGCCGTGAGGTTAAAATCGGCAAGAATCCTGGTAAGAAATTCGTGATGCGTCCCGACCTCTACACTCCCATGCAGGAGAAGAAGGTGTTCACTGAGGCTTCCA
>Ga0256405_10006623_pt1 | contig 18341 bp, 14 predicted proteins | sample RumenRJG_02DNA_FD_189096 | JGI IMG/M metagenome (GOLD analysis project Ga0256405, IMG submission 189096) | Bovine rumen microbial communities from Lethbridge, Alberta, Canada - RJG_02 | ecosystem: Host-associated > Mammals > Digestive system > Stomach > Rumen | place: Canada: Alberta... | reverse complement strand
GGTACGACTTTTTTTTGAACCACCAAAACTTTTCCAAGAAAAATTTTAAAAATTTGTGCATTTTTTAAGCCGCTCTTGATTTATGTCAAATCGAGAGCGGCTTATACCTTATTATATATTATATATAGAGAGGCTTAGAATTCTTCTTCCTCCTCTTCCTCATCGACCCAGACGTTGCGGTAGCGACGGGATTCAACATCACCGGCATCTACAGCTTCTGCACTTGTGTCTACTTTCACTTGAGGCTCCGATGCTGTCATGATGGCTGACAGGGCCACCTTCATTACCTTGGTTTCAGGTTTCAAATATATCTTTTTCATAATGTTGTCTTTTTAAACACGAATACTTTTTCTTTAAACACGAATGGTCATAAATATTATATGTTCAAAACAAAATTCTCTAACTCTCTAATTAGTGATTATCATTTACTTCACGACCACCTTTCTGCCGTTCACGATATACAGGCCCTTCTGAGGCTTCGTCACCTTGCGGCCCTGCAGGTCGAAGATTGTAGCGGTAGTAAATTCTTCACTCTTCACTCTGCACTCTTCACTTACAGAAGTGGTCTGTTCGCCCTCGAACACGAAGTTCAGCTCACGAGCACCCGAAGGAATCTCGCTTGCAGGGAGCAATGCCTTGCCAGCAGGGATAGTACCTGCGTTCACCTTTACGAACTTGTTGTCCTTTAGGCCGTAGTAGGTGTCGGCTTCGATAGCGGTAGGTTCTGTGATGCCAACAAGTTTATTCTCACTAGTTGTATACTCTGTAGCACCTTCACTTTCACCAACGGTAAGAGTAACTGTGGTCTTATTCTCGCCATCAGCATCCTTGTTGTACAGCAATACGCCCTGACCTTCCTTGATTGTTTCTGTAATCTTGGAGAAGGTGACAGTACCATTTGCATCAACATCACTAATGCGCCAAGCAGTGAAGCCTTCAGCCTTAGAGAAGTCTATAGGATGAGGAGAGCAGTATGTGGCATAACCATATTTGTTAAGGGTGACAACTGGGGCGAGAGTAACGGAAATAGAAGAAATGTCTGTCTTATTGGCAAATGTGAATGACACTGAAGAAGCATCACCTTCCCATGTATCGCTAGTAACAGTTCCTGAGGGAGTAGCAGAACCGATTGCCACATTCATGTCAACAGCAATAACATGGTAACCAGTAGGTGCATCAATAGTAAATGTATTATTTGTATAGTAGCGTACTTTTTCAGAATTGCAATACATATTGGCACTTGTCCCTTTTCCGTATGTAACCGTAACATTCTCACTTACGCCAGAAAGAGATGTCGCCATTCCTGTTGTCCAACTTGTAAATGATGAACATCCAAAGAATGTATTATTCAGCGTAATATCCACTTTTGTTGCCTGCGGAGTTGTATCAAAGAGAACCAAGTCATAACCATCCTCGCACTCCTCATACTCATCATCACCTGCAAAGCTTGCTGTGATTTTAGTTGTACCAACCTTCTTGAAGGTGATGTTGCCTTCTTCATCCACTGTTGCTACATTTTCATCGCTGGAAGCGAAAGTTACAGTGGGTTGAGGATCGAGTGCAATATCGTTATATTTAACAATTCCTTCAATCACTCCACCGTGAGCATAGCGCAGATCCAAACCATCATCGAATACCGTTGAAATAGCCATCGTTGCGGCCTTCTTCGTTACGGTTACGGTAATGGTACCTTCAGCATCCTTATAGGTAGCACTACCAGTTACGCTGACATTCACAGTATATGTACCAGCAGCATTAGCTGAGATAGTGCGGCTGTTACCAGTACCAGTCAATGTTACATGAGCATCTTCGCAAGTGAAAGCAACGTCAACGTCAGAGTTGGTTGTCACCGTGATAGCATCGCTTGCATCATTCACCTTCAGGTTAAGACTTGTAGTAGAAAGCGCGAAGGTTGGAGTCACGCGTGCATCATAGGTGTAAGTTACACTGGCCACATCACTCGTCAAGCCGTTCTTAAATGCAATCGCTTTTACAGTAACATCACTACCTGTATTAATGCTGATACCTTTATCAGTGTATGCGTTACTGCTGTTAGTCGGTGTTGAGCCATCAGTCGTATAGTAGATGGTAGCACCGTCGGTCTCTGTGCTCAGGTGCACATCGAAAGCGGCATCAAAGACAAATGCTGCCTTATCGAATGAAGGAGCTGCAGGACGAATCATCGTATAGGTAGCAGAAGCAACTGCACTGGCCACCTTATCCTTGATGGCAATAGCTTTCAGCGTAGTAGTCTCTGTGATAGAAATTCCACCAGCATATTCCGTGCTGCTAGAAGTTGGGGTGTCACCATTAGTGGTATAATAGATAGTTGCACCTTCCGTAGCACAGCTGAGCTCTACGTTCTTTGCTTCATCGTATTCACCTTCTGCTACAGAGAATGTAGGAATTGCGGTAGTTGTAACAAAGACCTTAATCTTAGTAGCACGTACCTGATTGTCTGTTGCTGTAAAATCTACAGAAGTTGCAGAACCTTCCCAAGTTCCAATTGTTCCGCTATAAGTATATCCACTTGGAGCACCCTCACCAAAGCAGCCTGGGCCATATTTAGTTGTTCCAGATGCAGTACAAGTAAATTCTATCTTTTTTATAACACCATTAGCGACGGAGAATGTTGTAGAAGATGACTTATGAAACTTAAATCCATCTGTAGAACTAATATCACTACATTTAAACGATACTCCGTTCTTACTTGTTTCTGTATCAGAACTACAATCAAATATTACAGCATTCATGACAGTCACATCACAGGTAGCGGTAAAGCTTCCATCTTCTGTTGTTGCGGTGATAGTAGCAGTTCCTTCTGCAACGCCAGTTACTACACCATTAGCAACAGTAGCGACATCTGTATTACTTGATTCCCATGCAACAGCCTTATTCTGCGCATTAGCAGGAGCTATTGTTGCGGTAAGTGTTTCTGAATCATCAATTCCTATCGTTGCCTTTGTTTTATTAAGTGTGACGCCTGTTACAGCAATAGGAGCAAACGTAGCATCTACATAAATAGCATATGCTGGCATTGTTATTTTATTATCAGTAACTGCAACGCTATTATCAACTACATAGTCTTCGCCGCTTTGCTTGTAGATGACCCATGAATCAGCCGTAAAGGTATAACCTTCAGTAGGCTCAGCAGACAGCGTCACTTCTGTTCCATCTTCAACAGGTGAAGCAGGTGAGAAAGTGATAGTGCCGTGTGCAGTTGCTGGAGTTGTGTACTGCTCAATGGCATAAGTTTGACCTGTCACCGAACCGCTCAAACTTACTTCTGCATTATCTGCACCTGTTGAAGAAAGGGTTAAGGTTCCCTCATAAGCACCCTTTGCCAAACCAGCCTTCAGGCGAATAGCCACCTCTACGTCTGTAACACCACCTTCGCTTTGGGTCAAAGTCAAAGAATTTGTCCAGTTATCCAAGTCTGATGACATTTCGAAGTTGCTTGATTCTCCTAACGAGAGTGTGATGTCAGCGGTAAGATTGCTGCCATTAACAGTCAAAGTCTCGTATGTTGGTTCAGTTGTTCCAATGACATAATTTGGCACTGCGAGAGAAGAAGCAACAGTAATTGAAGGTCCAACATTTTCAACAATGTCAGCAGCACTACGAGGAAGGATTTCCTTAGTATCGTCAAATTGCACATAAATGCCTGTAACATTGTATTCCTTTCCATTTGTATATGTTCCACTATACAGTGTCGTATATGGCTTAATGGAATTATCACTACCATCTACAAGGTACGTTCCATTGTAAGAAACTCCTTTCACTTGAACTACCGCACCTGTATTCACACCACTCAATTCATCAATAGTGACAACTTGCGGAGTCAATGTTCCACCAGTCGTTACAGTAAGTCCTGATGTTTCTGATGTAAGCGAAGTAAACTCTGCAGCACCTTTATATCGTGTAAGAGAGGCCTGAACTGTTCCACTCAAGATATCGCCAACAGCGAAACCGTGACCAGACTTATATATAATGAATCCTTTTCCATTATTATCAGTAACAAAAGCCTGATTACCATTTACGCCAGAAACCACCCAATTGTCAAGAGTTACATAATAGTTTCCTGCTTTTGCTGATGCAGTGAAGATTTCATCCATCGTAGCATAAGGCTTTTCAGCTGAACCATCATTGGCATTGGGATCGCTGTTCGTCACAGTCATTTCGTATGTAGCAGCCTTCTCTGAGTAGTCGCCATTGCCTGCATAGGTTGCAGTGAAAGTTACAGAACCGGCAGCTACGAGGGTAACGGCACCTGTAGATGGATCGATGGTTGCAACCTCATCTTTATTGCCACTCCATGTAACTGCTGCACCTTCTACTGCTGCATCATTATAGGTCACAGAAGCCGCGAGGCTACCAGCAGCAGTTCCTGTAAAGACATTGGTGTTGGTGATGTCTGTTGCACTGATAGTAACTGTAGGCTCAGCCAGGTTCTTCGTTGCAGTAACTTGTACAATAGAACTCTCATCGTCACCCTTGATTGCCTTGGCGTAGATGGTCTTTGCCTCAGTGATAGTCAGAGCCTCTGTGTAGTCGTTCCAGTTCTCACCGTCATAGCTATACTTAATGGTTGCACCTTCGGTAGTGCAAGTGATAGTAGCTGTGGTGGAGAACAGGAAAGGATTCTCAGCAATTGCAATAGAAGGTTTCTCTACAGCAGCAGCAACGACAGTGGTACAGTAGTCGGAGTAGGTATCGGGAGTACCACTTTCCCAGTCAATGGAGATTTTGTCAAGGTATAAGGCTCCGTCTTTAGAACGAATACCCACATAGGCATAATCACCTGTTACGGTCAATTCCGTGCTAGTGCCATAGGCAATTTCTCCAAGTTTTGTTCCTTGAGTAGATAAAGTCTCGTACAAATTTGAGCTATTCGTATATGCAGTATTTTTACCGTAGATTGTAAGGGTTCTGCCGCTTGAAGTATTGCTATTCCAAACAACAGATATTTTCTTGACCTTTCCACCAGAGACAGTGGAGATTATTCCACTAACATTATCATTCGAACGCAACTGAATAGCAGAGTAGCCACCAGCACAGTTTCCACCATATTCTGCATCAGAGTTCGATTGCGTACCACCGAAGTTCTTATAAGTTGTTCCTGTTATGCCTGTTGTAGATCTTGTCAACTCATCTGTTATGGTGGTGGAGCTACCTTTAGTAACGCTTGCAAAAACTGCGTAGTACGTCTGATTCTCAGTTCCCATCGTAGCTGTAGTCACAAATTCTGGTTTGTCGTTAGTCGTTCCAACGAAAGCTGATGTTGTCCACCCAACAAAAGCATTATCGCTGATATCAGCAGGATTGGCAGGGAACACAATAGCAGCACCTTCTGCAAGATCTTGTGTCGTGGTTACTCCATTCACAGAGAAGGTCGCTGTATGGGTGGGAATTGGCTCAAAGTTAATAGTTACAGTTGTGTTCGCTGATGGAGTAACAGTAAATGCATTTCCATCCTGAACAACTGTTGCAGAATTTGCAGGATTTACGGTATAAGCAGGGTCGGAATAGCGACAACCTTCTTTAGGCGCACCCGTTATCACACTACCGTTCAAAGAAACTTCACCATAAGACACATTATTGCTTTGGGCAGTGATCGTATAAGCTGGGGGTGCTGCGGTATAGGTAACTTTTACAGCAGTAATACGTGCTTGGCTTGATAAAGTTTTTTCCCAAGATGTAGTAGAAAGATCTGAATACGAGGTTGATAATCCACCAGTATATGAACCCGAGAAGGTAAAGGATATTGCTGAAATCGTATTAGAAGACGAGATGGTGATTTTACCACCTGAATAGCAGCGGATTTGAGTTGTTCCATATCCCTTATTACATGCAAAAGTAACTCCATCAACCGTTGCCGATATAGCACTACCAGTACCACTGGTTCCTTGGTCAGTAAAATTAGATGGGGCAAAATCAACATCCGTCGCCCACGCATTACCTAGTCCCACTATCATACACAATAGCAGGAGCATCGTTTTAAGTAAAAATTTTTGTTTCATAATATGTAAATTTTAGTTAGTTGATATTCCTTTTTGGGTATAGACGATACAAAATTACGGGTTTATAATGAAACGGCCAAATAAAATTGAGTTTTTTTTTCAGAATAAACTCCTTTCACCAATACTTTCACCAATAAACAACTGTGGCTATAATCAGAAGAGAACGGTTCTTCGTCAATTTCGTTGAAGCATCGAGAAATTAAAGAAAACAATAAAAACCATACAATCATGTAAGATTGCTTTTCCGCGCACAACTGGTTTTCACTGTTTTTCTTTCTGTCAGAGTGAAATCCCAACGGGATCACTTAATAAAATCCGCAAGAAACTGACATACAGAATCTTGCGGATTTTTCAGTTTGCACAATGCACCACATTTGCACCACTAAATAAGGCCCACTAATCAACAATCTTAATGTCTAATAGCACTTCCCAATAGCCATTTTTATCTTCACCAACACGTCTAATGACACCTTTTTCCTTTAAAACTGCAATATTACGTCTAATAGTAGTCCTGTCCACTCCGATTATTTTAGCTAAATCCTCATAAGTAGCTCTATTATCCTTCAATAAAACTTTTATAATGGCTAATTGAGTCTTATTCAGTTTTACAGATGCATTTGCAGGGGCATTTACAGGGGCATTTACAGGGGCATTTACAGAACTTGCCTTAGGTGAAGGCACAGGTAGCACCAGTTCCACTTCGTCAACATCCAGTTTGTTCAGCAGTTGTGGCTCGCCCCAATTGGTTTCCTTCCATGCAGCGATTATCTTTGGGAATCCAGAGCCAACATTCTCACCAAAGCCAATCATTCGGAGCATATTCTGTATCTTCGGATTGCGAGCCTTGGAGTTTCCGCCTCGATAGATAGCATCTACGGGCAGCTTCAGCAGTCCTGGATTACGGAAACAAAGACGGTCATCATGCTTCTCTATCCTCAGAATACCAGCATCCATCATCAGGTCGCAGTGGATGATAGCATTGGTAAAAGCTTCACGTACTGCCTCATGCTGTGGTGTGTCATCGTTTCTCTTCCCTCCCTTTTCCAATTTGAACGGTCTCGGTAAGTCGAACTGAACCTTTGGCGATACGATGCGGAAGAACTGATAGAGGTTGTTTTCCCAAAGTCCGTCGTATGTCAGGCGATCATGATAACGCTCATCACCCACCAGATGGCTCATATCCAGATAGTCCATACGAAAGTTGGAGAACCTGTCTCTGATGGCAAGTCCCTTACCAAACATCATCAGGCCTGCCAATGTCAAGCCTTCCTTGCCTGTCTGCCTATCCTCAGTATAACCACCAAGATTTCTGAGGAAAGTCTTGTCATCAACCTGATTCCAGACATGCGTACTGTTTTCCTGTCTGAACTCTGTGCGATACTGGCGCAAAGAATCAGAATCGATATCATCCATACCATAGTACTCTATCAGGATGCCATCGTTTCCATCAGCATTAGAGTCACGTATCATGGCTTTCACCTGAGCCTCGGTACAGTGATAGTCACCTTCGTTGTTACGCCTATACGTACCTTTATATACATTACCATTCAGATAGATCGGCTTTGCTCTCCAATCTGCCTGAGGGACATGGATACAGACAATCTGTACCCCATCCAAATTCACCACCTCCACATCGCTGTCAACGAGGATATTCTCATTCACCTTGTCGCTGTTGAGAGTATTCCAAAAATCAGTGATAATCTTACGTGGTTCGTCAACACCAATTATCTGGAATCGCTTACTAACATCCTTCTCCTGCAAGTCTTCATCCACGCCAAGCAGAATCAGTCCGCCTATGGTATTGGCAAAAGCCGAATACGTCTGCCAAATTGACTTCGGCACCTCAGCCTTCGCTTTCTTGCACTCCAGCGTTACTCGTTCACCTTTCAGCAATGTCTCTTTTATTATTTTTGAATCCATATCATTTGCAAAGTTAATCAATTATTTCCATAAATACCATTATTCACTTTACTTGCCACACTCTACTGTCTTGTACAAAATATATCTTGTCATAACTTGTTTGAACATCTGAAGTAACTCTATACTTACTAGTTACATCTTGTATATGGTTAGGTAAACATATTGCAAGCCAAAATTCTTTTATAGATTCATTACCCTTGCATTCTTTATATTTTTGTAACTTGTCATTCTTTTCTTTTATTATCTCTGAAATAATGCTATCAACAATAGGAGTCATGCAGTCCACATAGCCCCGTTGATAATCTATAACAGTTTTTGACGCATTGGGAATCGAATCTAGTCTGACATCAGCAATAAATTCTTTGTCTATAAATATATTGGATGGGAACAGAAAGTTATCAATCTCTTTAAAGATAACATCTTTATAGTCTTTTAAGTTATATTGGTATGGAAATAAACCACCGGCAAACCAAATAGTGATTCTATATCCAGACTTTTTAGGATAATATCTATTATCTTTCTCTCTATTATCGAAATAATCAATATAAGAGTCCAATATCTTTTTTAAGTCTTGGCGTGCTTTAAATAGCAAATCACCTCTAACTTTTTCATTGCTTTCAACTTTGACATGATATCTTTCAGCATATTCTGTTACCTCTATTCCTATTTCCTTATTTTCAAATGAAGGCAAACAAATATCAGGTTTATCTCCACACATATTAAAATTGGGAGTATATCCCAAACTTCGAATCAGAGGGGATATTTTCAATAATTCGTTTTCTTGCTTATATTTAGAATTGTTATTAGTTGTCATCTTTATCTATAATATCGTCGTTTTGTATTTCATTCTTAATTTCTTTCAATTTACCCCAGGCACTATCCACATCCAAATACATCGATGCATATTCTATATCTAATAATTCATCAGATAGCAAATAGTCATATTTTTTGGTTTCTTTCACACATCTCATTAAAAATGGGCATAGTTCTTCTGCTTTTGGTTTTGGTTTCTGAAGTATTTCTAAAACATGCTCTTTAGAGAGTCCATTAATGAAAATATGGTTAAATCCTAAGATTTTCTCCAAATACAAATTTGCAATTAGACTAATTGTTCTATTGATCTTAGAACCAGCCCATGTTAGAAGAATATTGTCTTCTCCAAAAGAGGAATAACATTTTTCTAAATGCTTATGTGCGAAGAAAGAGCGTGCGCTATGTAAAGATTTTATAGCTTCTGATTTTTTGTCAAGATACGGATATATCTCGTCTGACATATATATAGATTTCATTTTTTGAACTATTATGCCACCAATCTCATAACCTTCATTAATAAATATAGGTATAACACCATAATCCGAAGGTTCAACATATGCCCTACTTGTTTTATAATCTATTTCTGTAACAACCCACTTTTTCCCTCCAAAAACGATACAGAATCCTATTCCAATTTGTGCCAGTAAAGAACCTATATGTTCTCCATTCTGCGAATTGATAATTTCAAATTCCGGATAAGTTGTAAACGCGGCATAGAACTCTTTGTCTGATAATATTTCATCTCCTGTTGGACCGATAATAATCTGCCCGTTTTCCATCTGGCGTATAACATTGTTCTTACCTAAGTCTCTTAATAATTTCAAGAATAGATTTACCGAGACATTGCAGAAAGCACCATTCTGACATAATAGTTGCCAGCCATCTTTCGGGTAGAAACTTCCATATTCTGCTATAAGTGACAAAATCTGTTGGATTAGTGTAGATAGATGAATACCGCCAATTGTGGGAGTCTCGTATTTATGTGCTTTTAGCAATTCGATTACTGCAATGTTCTGAAAAAGATCATTCCGCAACAAATCCAATAGTTCTGCTGCCTTTCTTTTATAGTCAAAAGTAAAAACTCTTAATATAGAGGCTTCACCCCTTCTTCCTGATCGTCCTAATCGTTGTCGCAAACCTGAAACGGAGTTTGACGTTCCAATTTGAGCGATTGATTTAACTTTTCCGATATCGACACCTAATTCCAAAGTGGCTGTACAAATTGCTGTTATGGGCAGACAGCCTGATTGGAGTTCATGCTCTACTTTTGTCCTGTTTTCCTTAGAAATGCTTCCATGGTGAATCCTGAATTCATTTGGCACATTCTCTTCTCTGCATTTCTCGTTAAGTAGTGAAGCAAAACATTCACATTCATGTCTGCTATTTGTAAACACCAAGTTATTCTCGCCTCTTAGTCTTAAAAAAATCTCATTAGTAATACTTTTGTTTATAAATGAATCCTCATTATATCCATAATCTTTTATAAGAACCTTTATTTCATGATTACTTTTTCCTTGATCTGGTATAATACAAGACAAGCTATGATCTTGTCTTAGGAATTCCTTTACGATTCCAAAGTCTGAGAAAGTGGCACTCATTGCAATTCTAGGAATATGTTTCCCTATCACATTTTCAATTCGCGACATCAAGGATTGTAGCTGTTTGCCACGCTCTGTTGGTATAAAAGCATGAAGTTCGTCAATTACAACATATTTTAAGTTGCCAAAAGCCTTTTTTAACTTAAAGTGATTGTGCACAAAAAGAGCTTCCAAAGATTCAGGGGTAATTATAAGAATTCCATTCGGGTCTTTTAATGAGTTGTGCTTTTTACTACTTGAAATATCGCCATGCCACGGAGTTACGTTTATTGACATGTTTTGGGTCATGTCTTGTAAACGTCGAAATTGATCATTAATAAGTGATTTTAATGGACTTATATATAGCACTTGATAGCATCAATCTCTGTGTCAATGTCGAGTTTTAGCTTCTTGTTATAGACACTGACACGTGATTTCAGCTCACCAGTATCGGCAAACTTATCCAAATCCTTCAAGTCTGCATCGATCTCGCTTTTATGATACAAGTCAACACCCCTACCATCACGCAAGCGGAAACGGAGCCGGATAGTTCCTTCAGCCTTATTCGTCCTCTTTACTATCGTTAGTCCTTTCATACCTAATTCTATTATTAAAGCGTGTTTCAAATGTGGTGCAAAGGTACTAATTTTGCACCACCAAGCCAAACTTTTGCACCACATTTTTGAAACGCTTTAATATATTTGACTTCGTAAATACCTGATTTACAAAGCAAATTATTTCAAAATTATTTCACGGTATTTCAATTTTTGAAATCCCAACGGGATTGATGGTGGGGCTGCATGTTTTCTAGCGGGGAGCTTGCTCACCAGCAGAAAGCAGGCAGACGCAACATCCATCCCTTTCAGGATTCAATCAAAATGAAAGTCCGAAAGTTGAGCATGAAATTTTTGTTCACGGTCATTCATGGGTCATTAACTGAACTTTCCCACCCTTTTTAACGACCACAGATTACACAGATGTCAGATTAATAACGTATTACAGCCGCTTTGCGGCAATTTTGAAAGGATTTCACAGACTCTTCCCTGCTAATTTGTGAAAAGCAATCGCGGCTTTAGCCGCTGTAATCTTAGAAAAACCAGTGTTATTGAAAGCCCATGCGCAGCTAGAATCCGTGAGATTTGTCGAAGACCCACGAGTGCTCGCAGTAAATCTGTTAAATCTGTGGTAGGAAAAGAAGGGTGGGAAACTTGAATTAACTAATCTTTTCGGCCATTCTCACTAGTTCCTGATATGGAAGTCCGCCAACTACACGCTCTATGTCTCCCTCCTTCGTGATGAAGAATAGAGTAGGAATAGAATGGATTCGAGCGGCAGCAGCAAGAGCCTGGTTTTTGTCTACATCAACCTTCAGCACTTTGATACGGCCATCATACTCGTTGGCAAGTCGCTTCAACATAGGGGCGAGTGCCTGACAAGGGCCACACCAAGTGGCATAGAAATCGATGATAACTGGCGTGGCGCCTGTATAGTTGTAACCTCTGAGGTACTGCTGATAATCTTTGATATTCTCCATAATCGTTTGAATTTTTAATGTTTTAACGTCATAATCTTCGAAGGACAGGCCAGCGTGCATTTGCCGCATTTCAGACAGTCGGGATCGAGATAGCCTATTTCCTGACCACGGCTGTCATAAGGTGTGAGTTGCATCGGACAGACGCGGGCGCAACCCTTACACTTGGCTTTGCCTTCGCCAGACGCGACTCGGCCATTCAAGCGAGCTTGATGGCTCTCGCTGCTTCTGGCGTTCATCTGACAGGCACTTGATACGTGAATGTTCGTAAAGGCCTTGGGCAGTGGTGCCTTCTTCGGAGCCACCCAGCGTGAGATAGTACCCATGGGACAGAACGAGCACCATGTGCGTGGCGCATAAATGAAACTCAGCGTAACACCGACAATGGTAGTCACCACGATAATCGTCCAGAACACGCGACCAATGCCACTCCACATAGCCATTCCGCCCTCGCTCCAGGGAACGGTTAATGTAAGTTGGATGCCGAACATGCTGAAGATAAAGAACACCATGAACAGGCGGAAACCGAAGGTACGCACAAATGCTGGTATTGGCTTGTGGGGTGAGTACTTCGACAACAGACGGTCGTACATGTTGCCGCGAGGACACACATTGCCACACCACCAGCGTCCCTTCCAGATGCTGGTCATCACGGGACCAATCATGCAGACGAGTGCAATGAGTCCCACAACGGGATAGAACCACCCTATTATTATATACGCGATGATGATCCAATAGAGATTTAATCCTGGTGTCGCAAAGTGGCGATGGAAAGTCTTTTTCTGTTGCATATTCCTTATTAATTCTTAAATTCGGTGCAAAGGTACGAAGAATATAATAGACAAACGAATTATTTTATCTATCTTTGCATCGATTTTATCTATCATCAAAGAAGTGTATGACCCTACAACAACTGAAATACATCGTGGCCATCGACCGCCAGCGCAACTTCGCCAAGGCTTCCGAACAGTGTGGTATTTCACAGCCTACACTCAGCGCCATGCTTGTGAAACTGGAAGAAGAACTCGATGTGCGCATTTTCGAGCGCAGCAACAAACTCGTCACTCCCACAGCGGCTGGCGAAAAGATTATCCGACAGGCTGAAAAAGCGTTGGCCGAGGCAGAACGCATCACGGAACTCGTAGCCGAAGACAAGGGAGCCGTCAATGGTGAGCTGGCACTCTCAGTCGGTCCTACCATCGCGCCTTATATCCTGCCTAAGTTCATTCGTCATTATGTGGAAAACTATCCCACCGTAAAACTTTCTATCCGCGAGATGAAGGCCGACGTGATGCTTAGCGAACTGCTGCTGGGGCACATCGATGCTGGTATAGCCATCAGTGGCAATTCGCGTCAGGGCATCCTTGAAATACCGCTATACACAGAGCGGTTCATGGTCTATCTGGCTGAAAGTTGTTGGCGCAAGCTGCCCGTGTTCAAACCCGAAAATCTGGAACACGAGAAGATGTGGATTATGAAGGAGGCACAGTGCTTGCGTGAGAGTGCCTTTAGTTTCTGTAAGGCACGTACCAAAGGCAATCGCGTGTACGAGGCTGGCAGTATCGAGACGCTGATCCGCATCGTTGATGAGAACGGTGGCTTCACCATTATCCCAGAGATGCATCTGCCATTCCTTTCCGATCGTCAACGGGTGAACGTGCGTCGCATAGAAGGTGACTATCTCTCACAGCGCCGTGTGTCGCTCTACATCCGCGAGGACTACATCCGCCAGCGCATGCTCAACACCATTACAGAAACGCTCCTCCGATTTATGCCTGATGGGATGATGGAAGAGCAGATTGTGAAGTACGGGATTAAGCTATGAGATCAATAGTGGAGATAAGATATGGATGTGCCGTCCTTCAACACGGATAACACCTTTCTGTTTCAATTCGTTCAGACAGCGCAATAGCGAATATTTCTGTATGCCGAAGTGATCGGCCAGTTCTTGCCGTGACAAGGGTAGAATAATATTCTTGGTCTGTTGAAGCCTGCTCTGCTCTATCAGGTAAAGACTTACTTTCTCGCGTACACTCATGGAAAGCATGCGAACTTTCTTAGTCAATTGAGCAATGATGTTTGATAGCAATTGTAAATAGTTTCTCATTATTCTCTGCTCGCTATGAAACAGCTTTTCAAGATCGGTAGGCGATAGACGTAAGATACTGGTGTCACTAGTGGCCTCGACTGTCACGGGGTAATGATTGTCCATGGCAAAGAGAAAAGCAGGAGCCAACAGTTTGCCTGACTGATGGGCTGTCATTCTGATAATACGTCCAGAGGGGCTAGTAATGTATGCCACCATCTCGCCGCTGATAATGATGTCGGCATATTGGCAAACAGAACCAGCACAAGCCAACATATCGCCTTTGTGAAAACGGATGACCCGATAATGCACCGTGTGCATCAGGTCGATGATTTCCGACTCTTCTAAGTCTTTGAATAACGGGCATTGCTTCAGCCCATGTAAGGTGTCGATATCCATAATTGCCACAAAGATAAGGAAATAATGTGAATTATTCTAAAAATTAACACGAATTATAGGGTTTGGGGCACAAATGTTACCAGGCTATATCCCCATAAATGATTATATTTGCCGCAAAACTTGAATAATCTACGTATGAGTTGTAAAAAGTTATTATCACTTAAAGATATATTCTCATACAGGCAGAAAGTTGGTTTGCTGGTCGTGGCGGGTGTGCTCTGCGGACTTGGCGGATTGTTTATGTACCTGCTCAGGGCACATACCTATTTTGTAGGCGACAACCCGTCGGCCTGCGTTAACTGCCACATCATGACACCTTACTATGCCACGTGGAGCCACTCCTCGCATGGGCGTGATGCCACGTGTAATGATTGTCATGTGCCACACCAGAATCTGGGATTCTACTACGGTTTCAAGGCAATGGACGGACTGAAGCACACAGCTTACTTCGTGACACACTCTGAACGGCAGGCCCCGATGGCCGAGGCACTGACAGGACAGGTGGTGATGGAGAACTGCATCCGCTGTCACACCCAGTTGAATCAGGAGTTTGTGAAGACGGGGCGCCTGAGCTACATGCAGCAGCAGACCCAAGGAGGCAAGGTGTGCTGGGACTGTCATCGCAACGTGCCCCACGGCGGTATGAACTCGCTGATGGCTACACCAAATGCGGAGTTTGTGACGCCATTACCGCCGTCACCCGTTCCAGATTGGTTGCAAGGAATGCTTGGCAAATGAAAAGTGAATAATTATAAAAGAAGATATTATGGCAAAGACATTAAAGAAATGGCAAGGGTGGGTTCTGTTTTTAGGCTCAATGGCTGTGGTCTTTGTACTGGGACTGCTCGTCTCGTCGTTGATGGAGCGCCGTGCAGAAGTAGCTAGTGTGTTCAACAACAAGCGCACTGTGTTTGAAGACAGTATTGTGGCCCAGAATGAGAAGTTCAAGACTGACTATCCGCGTGAGTATGAGACGTGGGCAAAGACCGAGGACACCTCGTTCGAGTCGAAGTACAACGGTTCAGAGGAGGTTGACGTGCTCGAGCAGCGTCCAGAGATGGTAGTGCTGTGGGCCGGCTATGCTTTCTCGCGCCACTACAACACGCCTCGCGGACATAAGCACGCTCTGGAGGATATGCGTAAGATTCTGCGCACGGGCAATCCGGGTATCGATGGCGACGGTGATATGCAGCCGGCTACCTGCTGGACGTGTAAGGGTCCTGATGTGCCTCGTATGATGCGCGAACTGAGTGATAAGAAGTCTGTGTTCGATCCTGCTAACTTCTATGCCAAGAAGTGGAGTGAACTGGGTGCTGAAGAGATGAACGCCATCGGTTGCTCCGACTGTCACGATGCCACGACGATGGATTTGCGTCCTGCCCGTCCTGCGCTCTATGAGGCGTTTGCCCGCAGAGGACTCGACGTGAAGAAGCAGACTCATCAGGAGATGCGCTCGCTGGTGTGTGCCCAGTGCCATGTGGAGTACTACTTCATCAAACCCGATGATCCCAACAATCCCGGCAAGGCCAATTACTTGGTATTCCCACACGACAAGGGTCTGACCTGCGAGGCTGCTGAGGAATATTACGACTCAATCGGCTTCTATGACTATATCCATGCCGTATCAAAGACGCCTATCCTGAAGGCTCAGCATCCAGGTTACGAGATTTCACAGCACGGCATCCATGCTCAGCGTGGCGTGAGCTGTGCCGACTGCCACATGCCGTATAAGCAGGAGGGTGGCGTGAAGTACAGCGACCACCAGATTATGTCGCCGCTGGCCAAGATCGACCGCACCTGCCAGACCTGTCACCGTCAGGATGCCGAGACGCTTCGTCAGAACGTGTATGATCGTCAGGACAAGTGTACGGAGATCCGCAACCGTGCTGAAAAGGAGTTGGCCCGCGCCCACTTCGAGACTAAATTCATCATCGACAAGGGTGCTACCGAGGCTGAGTTGAAGCCCATCCAGGCCCTGCTGCGCAAGAGTCAGTGGCGTTGGGATTACTCGATTGCCTCGCATGGAGCTACCTTCCATGCACCACAGGAGGTTATCCGACTGCTGGCTGCCTCTATCGACTATGCCAAGGAGTCCCGAATCCTCATTGCCCGCACAGCTGCCAAGTATGGACACACCGGCGAGATTCCTGTACCCGACTATTCTACGAAGGTTAAGGCTCAGCAGGCTATCGGTCTCGATATGCAGAAGTTGAACGAGAAGAAGCAAAAGTTCCTCGACGAGATTGTTCCCAAGTGGATTGACGAGGCCAAGAAAAATGGCAAGTTAATTGAAAGCTGATGTGGACTAAACCATACGGAATGAAAGAAGGCTTCCTCATTGGAGGAGGCCTTATCATTGCTGGACTGATGCTTGAACTGAGCAGTGGTCCTGTCGATTGGGATGCCTTCCGCTGGCCTATCAATGGCATTGTACTGGCAGGAGTTCTCGCGTTTATCGCAATCATCTTCCTGCTGAGGAAACGGGTGTATGGCTTACAGTTCATCGGCTCCTATAAGGCCGCGATACCCGCACTGGTCTATGCCGTTGTACTCACCATCATTATGGGACTGACGCGGCAGGAAGTGAATGGAACGTGGCTGAACAATATGCTGTCGTTCTGGCCCTTCGTACTGATATATGTGTATGTTGCCGTCATTCTCGGGCAAATCATTCTCCGACGAATTATCAATTGTCAATTATCAATTGTCAATTTGAAAAGGGACATCCCTTTTCTCTTGAACCACCTCGGACTGTTTCTCGCGCTGACTTCCGCAACATTGGGCAATGCCGACATGCAACGGCTGAAGATGATTACGGTGAAGGGAGAACCCGAATGGCGTGCGCTGACCTCACAGCAGCAGATTGTGGAGATGCCCATCGCCATCGAACTGAAGGAGTTTATCATGGAGACCTACGATGACGGCTCGCCCCGCCGCTTTGCCTCCGACATTCAGATTCTGACGAAGACAGGCAAGAACATCCAGACCACCGTCGAAGTGAACAAACCCGTAGAGGTGGACGGCTGGAAAATTTACCAGTACGGCTATGACACGCAGATGGGTGCCATGAGTCAATACTCGATACTGGAACTGGTGAGCGACCCGTGGCTGCCGCTGGTTTATACCGGCATCTATATGATGCTCGCCGGAGCTGTATGTATGTTTATTCTTGGGGGGAGAAAGCGCGTATGACTTGGGAACAATTTATATATTTCGCAATAGCAGCAGTCTTGCTGTGGGCCGTAGGTGCCTGGGCGGCATGGCGCGAAAAGACGGCCTTGGCCTACGCATCGACTATCATCGGACTCGCCGTGTTTTTTAGCTTTATCCTGATGATGTGGATCTCTTTAGAACGTCCGCCACTTCGTACGATGGGAGAGACACGCCTCTGGTATTCGTTCTTTCTGCCGCTGGCAGGCATCATCGTCTATTCGCGCTGGAAGTACAAGTGGATACTCTCGTTCTCTACCGTCTTGGCACTGGTGTTCATCTGCGTCAACCTCTTCAAGCCCGAGATCCATTCCAAGACGCTGATGCCGGCCCTACAGAGTCCGTGGTTCGCCCCACACGTCATCGTCTATATGTTCGCATACGCCGTATTAGGCGCTTCGACAGTGATGGCACTCTATCTGCTATTTTTCAAGAAAAACGGCATTGCTGACGAAGAATTCAACATTACGGATAATCTGGTGTATGTCGGCCTGGCCTTTATGACTATCGGCATGCTCTTCGGTGCCTTGTGGGCCAAGGAGGCTTGGGGACATTACTGGTCGTGGGATCCCAAGGAGACGTGGGCGGCCATCACCTGGCTAGCCTACCTCATCTACGTCCACTACCGCCAGTTACAACTCCATCGTGAGCGGCTGGCTCTTTGGATAATCATCATATCGTTCGTACTCTTACAAATGTGTTGGTGGGGTATCAATTACCTGCCATCAGCCCAAGGTTCAAGTGTACATACTTATAGCATTAGTGAATAAACAACTATGAGAAAA
>Ga0256405_10006622_pt1 | contig 18341 bp, 14 predicted proteins | sample RumenRJG_02DNA_FD_189096 | JGI IMG/M metagenome (GOLD analysis project Ga0256405, IMG submission 189096) | Bovine rumen microbial communities from Lethbridge, Alberta, Canada - RJG_02 | ecosystem: Host-associated > Mammals > Digestive system > Stomach > Rumen | place: Canada: Alberta... | reverse complement strand
CAGGTTTCCCCTTGACAATGGCCATTACATATCAGTTTTACATAGTCTCCACAAGCGTAGATTATACTGTTCGGCTATGCCCTAGCCTACAGTTTCGTTATGTTTAGGCTACTTCTAAACCTTTATTTAAGATATTTATACTTGCATTGGTATCACGATTATGTTTGGTATGACATTCTGGGCATTCCCAATTACGAATAGCCAGATTCTTTACCAAAGGATTCCTATGACCACAGCAGCTACAAGTCTGACTACTTGGATACATAGTAGGCACTTTGATTACATCATTACCATACCAGGTAGCCTTATATTCAAGCATTGTAAAAAACTTTGACCATGAAGCACTTGCTATTGATTTAGCAAGCTTATGATTACGAATCATACCTTTTACATTCAAGTCCTCGATACAGATTGTTTGGTTTTCACGCACTAGCATAGTGGATTTTTTCTGAAGGAAATCATTACGCTGATTTGTAATCTTTTCATGTACCAAAGCTACTTTAATACGCTGTTTATTTCGATTAATAGAGCCTTTTTGTTTGCGGGATAGCTTTCGCTGTTCTCTAGCGAGCTTACGCATAGACTTTTCAAGGTATTTCGGATTGTGTACTACGTTTCCATTAGAATCAGAATAGAAATCTTTAATGCCTACATCAATACCAATAGAACCACCTTTATTAGCCTGTAATTCTGGCTCAAAATCTACATTAAGAACCACAAAATACTTACCAGAAGGTGTACGCTCTATGGTTACATTATTGATTTTACCTACTTCCATAGACTGTTTAATTTTGACATAGCCAAGTTTAGGGAGCTTTATGTATTTATCTACAATACGGATATTGTCTCCCTGATTAACAGTTCTATAGGATTGATGGTTATTATGTTTACTTTTAAAAGTAGGATGTGATGCACGTTTCTGAAAGAAATTTACAAAACCTCTGTCAAGGTCACGCAGGGATTGTTGTAGTGCAATAGAATCTACTTCTTTTAGAAATGCAAAATCTGAGGTTTTCTTTAACTCAGTTAGCATAGCAGAAGTCTGTGAGTATCCTACTTTAGAGCCATTCTCATAGGCAGCGTTTCGCATAGCAAGACCTTTGTTATAGATGAGTCTACAACAACCAAGTGTCTGATTTATTAAGTTTTGTTGTTCCTTATTAGGATATGCCCTAAACTTAATACCTTTTTGCATACTTACTCCTATGGTCTGGTTTTTTGTGTATCAACATACCATTTGATTGTTTCAGAACTTACATTGCCAGCTGTGCTTACAAAATAGCTTCTAGTCCAAAGACTAGGCATTGCTTTAAGCTGTGGGAACTCTTTCCTAAGTTCTACAGAAGTAGCGCCTTTGATTTTTTGCATTATTGTAGGAATACTTATTGTTGGAAGTACACTAACAAATATATGTACATGGTCTATATGACACTCCAACGCAAGTATTTCAATACCGCTTTTACTACACTCGGCTTCTGTAAGTTCTTTAAATCGTTGTTCTACACCCTCAATATTAAAGATTTTTCTTCGATATCTGGGGCAGAACACAAAATGGTAGTTGATTAGTGATACTGTTGTTTTTGTATGTTTATACTCGTTCTTCATAGATTTAGTATAGCATACAGTGTAGATATTTTCAATATGCGCATCTACACATAGTTAAATATTTGCGGGCTGTCATCCACACGGTTAAAACCGTGGGTTTTCTCGTCCGCAGGAGTTATAACCTTCACAACATATCATGGGCAGCCCTTATTATTCAAATGATTCAAATGAAAAACAATGACCGAATTTATTTAAATGCCATTATCCGCAGGATACAATTCAGACAGTTAAATGCTTTCAGAATAAGTGCTTTCAATTCATAGACTTTTTCCCCTGCGCCAGCGCAGCCGCTACCGACAAAGACGGATCGCAGTACGGGACCAGTGTCGCCTGAATCGCATGGTACAGATCAGGCTTTCCAGGCCATACTTTGCCTGAGACGTGATTCTCACGGTCCAGCTCGTGGAACCAGGAGCCATGGACATGATCCAGCACAAATCGGTCGAGATATGCCATAAACATCGCATACCGCTCCGCATATTCTGCTTTTCCGGTTACCCGGTAGAGAACTGCCGATGTATTGATCGCCTCCGCCAGTACCCAGTGCATCCGTTCATGCACCACAGGCTTCCCGTCCCAATCTGTCGTGTAGACGAGTCCCGGCGCCCCATCGCTGTCCCATGCATCCGCGACAGCCCTTCCATACAGGTGCTCCGCGGCCTCCACATAGTGCGTTCTCAACTCCCTGTCTGCATCGTCCGGATACATGGAGCGTGCAAACTGGGTAATCAGCCTTGCCCATTCAATCCCATGGCCGGGTGTTGCACCGAATGGCTTGAACTGATCATCCGGATGATCCTTGTTGAAGTCCGGCTGCGGCACCCAGTCTTTGGAATAGTGCTCCGGAATTCTCCAGCTGCAATCCTTCGCCCAGCCTATTACATGATCAATAATGCTCTTAGCCCGATCATGATATTCTGTATCTTCTGTAACATCATAGGCTGCAAGAAACGCCTCTACCGAATGCATATTGGCATTGAGTCCGCGGTATGGGCTGAGATCTGTAAATTCTGTATTCCAGTTATCATATGCCAGTCCGCTCTTTTCATCCCAGAACTTTTCCGTATAGGTATCCAGTGCAAGCCTCAACAGGTTTTCAGCTCCTGCTCCCTTTGTGCAGGCAATCCCTGATAGAGAAGAAGCGCCTGCCTTCTCTGCCAGAACAAGCGAGGAAGACGCAAGAATCGCAAAAGCATGTGTATAGCACAGTTTTCCGGAAACCGGTGTGCCGTCTGCCTTGATTCCTTCAAACCATCCACCGTTTTTCTCATCCCTGGCACCTTTTGCAAGCCCTCTCATCGCGTCAAAAGCCTGCTGCTCATACTGCTTTTCCCCAAGCAGATACCCCAGCACATAGCTGTGAGCATAGCGTGCCGTCTCATAGGTATCCCGGCTTCTGTCTGTCCAAGGCGTTCCATCATCGCCAAGGTAATAAGCTGTCCCGTCCGGAGCTGCAAATTTTTTTCCAAATTCGAGAAGCGCATCCCGGACCTTCTTCATGAATTCTTTGTTTTCTGCTGCGTCCAACTGATATTTTCTGTCCATATCATCCGTCTCCTGTTTATCCATTATGTTTTTCTCGGGGTTCCCGTTTTTCTCAGTACCTCAGCACTTCAGACTGTTTATTCAAGTATACAACAGTCAGGCTGATTCATCATCTGTATTTAGCTATTTAGCCTATGTATATGATGCAAAACAGAAAAAGCCGCCGGGCTCCGGCAGCTTTTTCTGCTGTTTTTGCTTTGCAATACAACCTTCAGGTTTCTCAGCCGTTCACATTGTCCTTCGTCAGAACTGTGACCCCTGTATCAACCGTCACACCGCCAAGGTTCTCGCCATTCATTACCTTGATGCAGGCCTTGACGCCGAGTTTTCCCATGACATCCGGGTTCTGAGCCATTGTGCATGCCAGATAACCATCCGTAATCAGACCTTTGATCGTATCAGATTTATCGAATCCAACGCCAATCAGGTCTGCATTTCCGGAAGCCTTGATCGCATTTCCAACTCCTGTTGAAGAACCTTCATTGGTTCCATAGATGCCGACAACTCCCTGCGTAATGTAATTCTCTGCCTCGCTCTGTGCCTTGGAAGCATCGCCATCGCAATACTGTGTCTCAAGGATATTAAAATCCGTGCCATTAAATGCATCACGGAAGCCCTGTTCACGGTCAACAGCTGTCTGTGTGGACGCATTGACATTCACAATTCCAATATCTCCTTTGGTGATACCCTTGTCCTTCAACCCTGCGATCATCTGCTCACCAGCCGTCTTTCCAGCCGCCTTATTGTCGGTCGAGAACGTTGCCTCCGCATCAAGGTTTGCCGGGGAGTCAACATAGACAATCTTGATTCCTGCTGCCTGTGCGTCCTTGAGTGCCCCAGTGATGGCATCCGGACCATTTGCCGCAATCATAATCGCATCGTAACCTGCAGCTGTCGCATTGTTGACCATCTCAATCTGCTTTGCATCATCCTTGGTATCCGGAGACATAAAGTCCACCGTGACACCGTCAGCCTTCGCTTCTTCCTGAGCGCCGTTGTTCATGTTAACCCAGTGCTGGTCGATGGAGTCCATCGTAATCAGTGCAAACTTGTCAACCCTTGAATCTCTTACCAGCCATTTACCGACAACCACCTTCTGCTGATTTCCCCCTGAAAGCGTATCGGCATTCACATTCTCGTTCGGTGTCTTGATGGAGAGATCTTGAATCGCCCTGGCGCACATTTCCTCCTCCTTTGAGGAAGAGAGAATACCGCTCTTTCCACCAATGATGTCAAGATTTGGAAGCGCAATGTTTTCTCGGATGCTGAGCTTCACACACAGTCCGTCCTTCCGTCTGTCTTCCGGGGCCAGGACAATTCCCGACTTGATCGCGTCTTCCGGCTTTCTGATCCGAATCTGCTTTCCATCCAGGAAAAACTCTCCGCTCTCTCTCGGGTCAACGCCAAAAATAGCTCTTGTTGTCTCCGTTCTTCCGGCTCCCATCAGCCCTGCGAATCCGACAATCTCCCCCTCATAGAGAGAAAAGTTGATATCCCGTACCTGACGGCCTGCATTGAGATGGCGAACCTCGAATACTTTTCTGCCTCGTTTGCAGGTAACTCTCGGAAACTTGTCCTTGATCTCCCGCCCAACCATATTCCGGATAATTTCATCCATCGAGAAATCACTGAATTTTCCGGATGTGATATATTTCCCATCCCTCATAATAGTGACCCGGTCTGCGATCCTCGGAAGTTCCTCCAGTCTGTGTGAGATGTAGATAATGCCTTTTCCCTCTTCCCTGAACTTTCGGATAATACGGAACAGGTTCTCAATCTCCCGCGAAGTCAGTGCAGAAGTCGGTTCATCCATCACAAGGATCTTTGCATTGGTTGAGAGCGCTGTCGCAATCTCTACCATCTGCTGTTTGGAAACAGGCAGATTTCTCACCACCTCTGTCGGCTCAATGTCTGCATCCAACTCATCGAGATATTTTCTTGCGATTTCGTTCATCTGTGCGTTCTGAAGGACATCACCCTTGTATAATTCTCTGCCAAGGAACATATTCTCTGCGACCGTCAGATCATTACACATGTTCATTTCCTGATGGATAATCGCAACACCTGCGTCCCGGGCACTGTTTGGATTCAGTGATTCCACCTGTTTCCCGAAGATCTCCATCGTACCGCTGTCTTTCGTGTAAACCCCGCTCAGGATCTTCATCAGTGTTGACTTTCCAGCGCCATTTTCTCCAAGCAGAGCAAGCACTTCTCCTGACCGAAGTTCCAGACTGACGTCGTCAAGTGCCTTGACCCCGGGGAACGGCTTACAGATATGTTCCATACGCACAATTACATCACTCATATTCCTCCATCTCCGTCATGTTTCTGGCACTAATGAATATTTCTATATTCTATAACTGTTATTTCAACCACTGTTACAAGTATATTTCGATATACATTGTGCATAAAGTACAGATACTTCAGATAAAGGGGGATTTTTTTCAGGTTTGCTATAAAAAAAATAAAAGCCCAGGCATCATTCTGCCAAGGCTTTTATCCTGTATGGATGCTTAATTGTTTTTTGTTATGGACGCGGCAGCCTGCAGTCTCTCCTCCAGGCTGTCGCTCTGATTATACCATTGTCGTACCGCCATCAATGGCAAGAACCTGCCCGGTGATTTCCCGTGCAAGATCAGAAGCGATAAAGGCTGTAGCCCATGCAATATCTTCCGGCTGCTGGGCATGTCCCATCGGAATCATTCCCTGAACAGAAGCATTCCAGAGCTTTTCTCGCTCTTCGGGTGACAGTTCTCTCTTATCGTCCGGATTCCAGCCATGAGCCATTCCATCAAGTATCTCTTCCCACATGGAAGTCCGGATAATGCCTGGTGCGATACTGTTGACCCGGACTCCGTATGGCGCGGCCATCTTAGCGGCGCTCTGCGTAAGGCTGATCACAGACGCCTTTGACGCACAGTAAGCCTGCAGCATCGCCATTCCGCCACGACCTGCGATTGAAGAAACCGTGACAATATTTCCATGCTTCTGCTTTTCCATGACCGATAATCCATGCTTTAAGGCATGAATGGTTCCAAGCACATTGATATCAAACAGGCGCTTCACTTCTTCATCAGAAGTATACATGACATCTTCGATGGAGATCACTCCTGCTGCATTCACAAATACATCAAGTTTCCCGCCGCCAAAATCAACGGCATCGTGGAGAAGCTTCTTGACATCCTCTTCTTTTGCGACGTCGCATCTGGTGAAGCCTGATTTGCGGCCCATGGCCTCGATCTCTTTGACCGTTTCCATGCCCTGATCTTCTTTTCGATTCCCGAGATATACATCTGCACCTGCTTTCGCAAAGGTAAGCGCCATAGCCTTCCCGAGCCCACGTCCTGCGCCAGTTACCAATACAGTTTTTCCGGTAAAATCAATGCTAAGTCCCATCCTGCATACCTCCTTCTTCAATAGAAATAGATTCTTTAAAACGTAGTTGTTGAAGCCTTCGTACATATACTAGCACGCCCGGAATATACGTGTAAAGTAGATTGTGCATTATTTTTTTGTATTCTATTATTTAGGCGTCTATTTATTTACATGATATTTTCAGGGATGCCTCCACCATCAGGATCATGCTATAATGACGCAAAAGGAGGAAACGAAGATGTCAGAATTTGAACATGTTACGCCGGAGGAAGCCGGGATCGACTCTTCCGCGATTGAAGCCTTCCTTAGGGAAGAAAAGAAGGCCGGCGTGGAACTTCACAGCTTTATGATTGTCAGAGATGGAAAAATTGCCGCCGAGGGCTGGGCTTCGCCATATAGAAAAGACCTGAGGCATCCGATGTACTCATTTTCAAAGACACTGACTGCAACAGCAGTCGGCTTTGCCGTTCAGGAGGGGCTCCTGTCACTCGATGATCGGCTGACCGACCTGTTTCCGGAGTACTGCCCTCCTGTTATTTCCGATCATCTTGCAAAGGCTGATCTGCGCAGTCTCCTGACAATGAGCTGCGGTCACAAGAGCGAAATGACCATGGCGGAGGCAGAACGCTTTGACGGGAACTGGATTCGCGCATTTCTCGCGCATCCCTTCCACTTTGCTCCGGGAACGATGTTTCAGTACAACACCTGGGGAACTGATCTGGCGGCTGCAGCCCTCCAGAAGAAGTCCGGTCAGACGCTGATTGAATACCTGACACCCAGGCTTTTTGAACCGCTCGGCATCACAGATGCCACCTGCGCTTCAAGAAACATGGGGGATGATTTCACAAAAACCGTGCAGGGCGGCGGCTGGGGCATGAAGCTGACCACGCTCGACATGGCAAAGTTCATCTGGTTTCTGGAGCAGGACGGGGTCTGGGACGGAAAGCGTCTGCTCAATCATGACTATATAGCGCAGATGTCCGCCCGACAGATTGAAACCGACAATGAGATTTACAACAACGGAGACATCGCATCCAACTGGCTGAAGGGCTATGGTTTTCAGAACTGGCAGTGCGACGTCCCCGGGATCTGGCGTGCCGATGGGGCATTCGGGCAGTTCGGTCTGGTCATCCCGCAGAAAAACGCCGTTGTTGTTCTGACCTCCTGCGCGCTGAACACGGAAGCGGAGCTGAATATTGTCTATGATACGCTGCTTCCTGCAATGAAAGGAGACGGTGCAGCTGAACCTCTCCCGGAGAATCAGGCGGCGCTTTCCTCCCTTCGCTCCTGTCTGGAAGACTGGCAGCTTCCTGTCCTCTGGGGGATACGGGCTCCTCTGCTTGAAAAACAATACGGAAAAATCCGCTACATCGCAGATTCTGACTCGTATCCTTCTGTAGAGGACTTTATCGCAGGTCCCGGATACTTTGAAAAAGACGGGCTTTCGATGAAGGCGGTTACCTTCCGGTTCGAGGACAATGTCGCGTACCTTGACTTTGAACTCAACAAAAAGGCTGAACATGCTGCGCCTGCTTTCGCGTTTGACCCCTTCAGTCCTGCCGGCCGCACGATTCCGAAGGGAAATGAGCATCTGATCTGCCATGATGATGATCCGGCTGATGCGGTCACGCAGACACTTGCAGTCGGAATGGATGGCAAGGTACGCACAAGCCGCCTGACACGCTACAGCTTCACGGCATCCGGTACCTTCACCAGCCCGTCAACCTTTGACATCAATGTCCGGAACACGGAGATGATCGAATCGGTCAATATCCGTGCAACCTTCTTCCGCGGCATGCTGAATCTCGAGGCCGTGGGGTCGATTCCGGAAAACAACGTCCTGACCATCCGGGACATCTCCGGTGTTCATTTCAGCTCCCAGAGCTGACCGGGACATCATCCTGATCGCTGGTATGCCCCTCTCATCTGTACCACCTGACGGAAAATGCAGCACCTGACGGAAAACCGGGAGTCTGGATCTCTCTAGTCTCCCGGTTTTCCATATACTGTGTTATGTTTCTCTCGCTATCAGCGTCTTCCAGAAGTCTTCCCGCCGGAGCATGTAGGCGGGAACGTCCATTCCATAAACGCTCTGAAGCAGGCTCCGGCTCAGCACTTGATCTCCTGGCCCTGCCGCAAGTACGCGTCCATCCTTTAAAAGAACAAGGTCATCTGAAAGATCCAGCGCCAGTGACAGATCATGGCAGACACTGATCAGGGTGTTGGGAACGGTCCTGCCATCTGGCAGCGTCGTCTGTCGCTTTTTCCAGCGGATCAAAAGCTCTGCGAGCTCTGCCTGGTATTGGAGATCCAGGCTGCTGGCCGGTTCATCCAGCAGCAGAATCGGTGTTTCCTGGGCAAGCGCCCGGGCAAAGAATACACGCTGAAGCTGCCCGCCGGATAGCTCTGTGATCGGACGATCCGCAAGCTCCTGCAGGCCTGCCTCCTCCAGACTCCGCTGTACTACTATCCGGTCCCGCATGCCGCGCTGTCCTCTTGCGTACCGCGCCATCTCCACGGTTTTCCTCACCGAATAGGCAAAGCCAACCGGAAAGAACTGACTCATCAGCGCACAGCAGCAGGCAATCTCCCGGCGTTTTTTCTCGGCAAGAGGTTCTCCGAAAAGATAGATCTCCCCCTCTGATGGGATGATTCCCGCAAGTGCGCGGAGAAGGGTGCTTTTTCCGGCACCGTTCGGACCGATAATTCCCAAGGCGCTTCCTGATGGGATTACAAGGTTTACATCCCGCAGCACCATGTTTTTAGAATCCTTCGGTCGCTTCTTCCCATAAAAGGCATAGAGATTCCGGACTTCGAAAGCCGTATTCATGTCTGTCCCGGCAAGGCCGGCTCTCGTTGACTTACCCATTCTTTCCTCCCTGCACATAGAGCCAGATAAAAAAAGGAGTGCCTGCCAGGGCAGTCACTGCCCCGACCGGAATCTCCCTGGGTGCAAGAAGCGACCGTGAGAGCATGTCGCATAGAGCCAGGAAAGCCCCGCCAAAAAGGAAGGACAGCGGCAGCACCTTCTGATTCTCGGTTCCGAAAACCCTGCGCACCGCGTGGGGCGCTACAAGATCCACGAAGCCGATGGTTCCGGTAAAACATACCACAGCTCCCGTGAGAAGGGTGCCCAGGACAAGGGCAAAAAACTTCCCCCTTTTCACATTCACCCCCAGAGAGAGGGCATTTTCATCCCCAAAAGACAGAATGTCCAGCTCCCTCGAATGGAGAACAAGGAGCAGCAGGCCTGAGAGACAGATGGGAGTCAGAATTTCCACATGGTACCATCGCATGCCCGAGAAGGACCCCATCTGCCAGAGAATCAGCTGCTGCAGCCGGTTCCCTGCGAACGAGGAGAGCAGCGTCAGGAGTGCATTCACAAACAGAGACACCGACATCCCCATCAGAATCACCGTGTGTGTCTGCAGGGAACTGCTGATGCGGGAGGAAATGACAAGAACCACCGCGATCACAAGAAATCCCATGAAAAAAGCGGTTACCGGCAACAGGAACGTTCCAAGTACCGGCAGCGAGATTCCGGACGCGATCACGATCGCCGCCCCGAGAGAAGCGCCGCTGGAAACCCCCAGTGTATAGGAAGAGGCCAGGGGATTCTGCAGAATGGTCTGCATCACTGCCCCCGAGAGAGACAGGGCACCACCCGACAGAAAAGCCATCGCCACCCGTGGCATACGAATATCCCATAGAATCGAGACAAGCGAAGGATCCAGGTCTGAAATATCTCCTGTTCCGGTCAGTTTTCCCCAGATTATCCGCAGGGATTCTGCGGGCATGATAGCAACACTCCCAACGCCCACACACAGAGAAAACACACAGGCAAGGAACAAAGTCATCCCTATGACCGCTGCGCCCTGTCCTCTCCTCCTTTTTACTGCAGGCTTATGATCATTGTGCAAAAGGATCCTCCATCCCGTCATATGCCTCCGGGTAGATGTCCTTTGCCATATCGATCATCGCACTCACAACATGCTGATTTGGCTGATTCAGCAGATTGGCGTCAATGTAATAGACATCCTTGTTTTTCACCGCGGTGACGTTCTCCCAGCCGGTCAGCGAGAGAAGTGTATTGACGACATCCTTGGTGTAATTATCTGTTGTCAGAATCACATCCGGGTTCATGGCAATCGCAGCCTCCTCGGAGATTGACGGCCACGCGTCCTCCTGGTCCGCTGTCAGGCTTACCGCGCCGATGTCTGTGATTGCCTCGGTGATGTAGGTGTCCTTTCCGGCAGAGTAAATCGCCGGAGAATCTGAGGTCGGTGTTGAGATTTCATAAAGAACAGACTTTCTCTCCTCCTTTGGAATGCCATCGCCAATCTTCTTGATATCGGCTACAGCAGATGAGTAGTCACGACTGATCGCCTCTGCCTTGGCCTGTGTGCCGGTGCAGTCCCCCACAAAGGTGATGCTTTCCCCGATTTCGTCAAGCGATGAAGCACTTGGGATATCCGCGGTGCAGATGCCGGCTGCACGCACTGCGGCATAGACATCGGTCCCACCCGAGCTGCTCATCCCTGTCGTAAACACAATGTCCGGCTTCAGGGAAACAATCGACTCATTGTCAGGCTGCATCATATCATAGGCCGGCAGGTTTTCAGGAAGCTCATCCCCATAGTACTGCTCGGAATAGGTATCCACGCCGACCAGCTTGTCGGAAATTCCCAGGTCAATCAACAGCCTCGTGACAGAAGGCGCCATCGATATGATCTTGTCGACCTTTTCCGGCACCGTGATCTCATTGCCGGCAGGGTCCTTTGAAGGGAGCGCGGTATCTGCCGCTGCAGCTTCAGTCTCCGCAGCCCACGCTGCTGCAGCCTCCGTATTCTCCGTCTGCTTCGGGCTTGCCTCGCAGCACATCGCGGCGGCTGCCATCATCATCGCCGATAACGCAACTACAGACCACTTCTTTTTCATAAAATCTCCTTTCTGTCCGTGTCAGGGCATAAAAAACCACCCGACAGGAAACAAACGTTCCCGCCGGATGGCAGTTCTCCAGAATCATAAAAGCACGTTTTCTTTGATCCCGAAGAAACGCTGTGCCAGCATGCAGGCAGGTATCTGGCTCGGAGCCCTCGCTCCACACAGTAGCGGCACTGTCAAGGATTCGCACCTTGTTCCCTGTTGGTCTTCCCCCGAAGCCTGTGCTCCATCAGGAAGAACCTGCATGGCAAAACTTTACCATACAGACTCCTCAAGGTCAATGCACGTAAAATACAGCTTATGCAGCAAAATGCCCCGAAGCTTGGCATTCCTCCATGCTTCGGGGCATCTTCTGATCCTGTTGATTCTATGAGCCCTGCCGGCCTGTCTTTACAGTCCGAGCCCGCGCACCCACTTCTCGATCTCCTCCTTGTCCGGCTTTCCGTTCAGAAGGTTCGCCGGAAGGATCTTCGCGGCACCTTTGACGTTCTGGTCAAAGTCCTTGTCCACCATCGAAGCCTTGGAACCGCCGGATGTGCAGAACGGAATGATCGTCTTTCCGCCCAGATCCAGTCCGTCGAAGAATGTGAAGACTGCTTTTGGCGTCATACCCCACCAGATCGGGAACCCGACAAAGATGATGTCATACTTTCCTGCATCCTCCAGACTCTTGGCGAGCTCCGGACGAGCGCTGTCGTCGTGCATCTCCTGATTGGACCTGGAGCTTCTGTCCGTCCAGTCAAGGTCGTCATCGGTATACGGAACCTTCGGCGCAATCTCAAACAAATCGCCGCCGGTCACCTCCGCAACCGTCTCTGCCACCTGCTTTGTCCCGCCGTCCGTTGAGAAATAGGAAACCAGGACTTTCGTCGGCGCCTTCTCCGGCTCCGTCAGGTCCTTCTCCCAGAGGCCGTGCAGATTGCAGTACTCATAGACAGAAACCGCCTCGTCCCCTTCCGCCATGTAAAATACAGCCTTCGGCTCATCGCCCGGATTCAGATAACGAAGCTGTCTGCCAAAGCTTGTCTCAAGACAGATAAACGCAATATGGTGCTCTTCCGTCATCGGGTGAAGTGTGCTTCCGACCTGAACGGTGACCTTGTTTCCGTCGACTGTCACGGCCGGGACATGCTTCTCAACCGCCGCATCTGTCGTATTCGGTTCAAGAAGCGTCATCGGCTCTCCGCAGCACTTCGGTGTGCAGGCTGTCTTCTCGCCGATGAATGCCACAAAGTTTCCGCACCCGCCGCAGCGGTAAAACTGTGTTTTTCCCATAATGTCAAGCCTTTCCGGAAATGTACTTTCCTCAACGATCTATTCGTCAATGGTTATTAAAGAGTATAGCATGAATCGGACAACCTGACATGACCATTTTTACCTGTCCCGCCCCTCCAGGTGATACTGAACCCGGTTCATGACCATGTCAACCGCCACCTGGTTCATGCCGCCCTCCGGGATGATCACATCCGCATAGCGCTTGGAGGGCTCCACAAAGGCCTCGTGCATCGGCTTGACAGTCTGAAGATACTGACTGATGACACTGTCAAGGCTTCTCCCTCTCTCCTTGACATCCCGGACAATCCGTCTCAGGATCCGCTCATCCGCATCAGCATCCACAAACAGCTTAATATCCATCAGATCTCTGAGCGCCTTTGAATGGAAAATCAGGATCCCCTCCACAATAATGACTCTGGTCGGGCGAACGATCAGGGTCTGGTCAGACCGGTCATAGATCGTATAGTCGTAAAGCGGACATTCGATCGTCTCGCCGCGCTTGAGTCTGGCAAGATCCTCAATCATCCGGTCCGTGTCAAATGCTTCCGGGTGGTCATAATTCAGCCGCACCCGCTCGTCATAGGTCAGGTCATGGCGTGCCTTGTAATAATTATCGTGGTACAGGACTGTGACTTCACTGCCAAAGCGTTCCGCGATCTTGCGGGTGATTGTCGTCTTGCCGCTCCCTGTCCCGCCGGCAATCCCGATCACAATGATATCCCTGCTTCCAGCGGCCTTCGTATCTGCAGCCATCCCTCTCCACCTTTCCTTCCGCTGCGTCCATCATCGTTCATCCTTCTTCGGTCAGATTGCCGCACCGGCCACATCCCCTGTCAGCTGGACGCTCCGGATCACGGTTCCGTCCATCTCCTTCAGCGTAAAGACATCGTCCTCCAGCGTGGCATATCCCTGCACGCTCCCGCCCTTCGGGATCGAGACTGAACCCGGGTTCAGAATCCAATGTCCATCCACATAGTCTGTTCTCGGCACGTGAGTGTGCCCGTGCAGAAGGATATCTCCCTTCTTCATCGGCGGAAGATGGTTCTCATTGAAGATATGCCCATGGGTGCAGAAAATCATCCGACTGCCGAGCGGGATCAGACAATAATCAGCCAGCACCGGAAATTCGAGCACCATCTGATCCACCTCTGCCTCACAGTTGCCTCGGACACAGTACAGCTCATCCTTCAGCGGATTCAGCATGGCGATGACATCCTTCGGCGCATAGTCCTTCGGAAGATCATTTCTCGGTCCATGATAGAGAATGTCGCCGAGAAGAAGCATGCGAGGAGTCCCTTCCCGCTCCCTTGCCTCCAGCAGTTTTCTGCAGTAATAAGCTGAACCGTGGATGTCTGATGCTACAAGCAGTTTCATGTTCCCTTTCCTTTCTTACAGCTGGTTTCTTCGTCCGTACATCTTTGCAAGCCCGCCCTCGGAGGTCTCGCGGAATCTGCGGTTGATGCTCTTTCCTGTCTCATACATGGTTCTGACCGCGATGTCAAATGAAATCCGCTGGGTATCGGACAGGAAGAAGGACAGGTTGCAGCAGTTCATCGCCCGCATGGCTGCGACCGCATTCCGCTCAATGCAGGGCACCTGGACAAGGCCGAGAATCGGGTCGCAGGTCAGCCCCAGATGATGCTCGAGCGCGATCTCGGCAGCATACTGAATCTGGTTTGTGGACAGGCCATACAGGTAATCAAGTCCTGCCGCCGCCATCGCGCAGGCGGACCCGATCTCTGCCTGGCAGCCGCATTCTGCCCCGGAAATGGAGGCATTATGCTTGATCAGATTCCCGATCAGCCCGGCCACCGCAAGTCCCTTCACCATCTCCTCATCTGAAAGATTCCGGCGCTTCTGGACATACAGAAATGCCGCCGGTACAACCCCGCAGGCTCCGCAGGTTGGCGCCGTCACTACCGTCCCGCAGTCGGCATTCTGTTCCGCCGTCGCGTAGGCATAAGCAGAAATCAGCCGGCACTCCTCCACTTGCGGATGATAGTGTTCCATCTCGAAATCATACAGCTTCATGGCCTTCCGTTCAACCTTGAGCGGTCCCGGAAGATACCCTTCTGTCTCAAGCCCTTCCCTGATCGTCTGTTTCATCTGGCTCCAGACGCCTGCGAGGAAGTCCCTGATCCCGGGTTTCTCCGTGAGAAATACATACTCCGCCAGGTCGAGGCTCCTGAACCGGCAGAATTCCTCCACTTCCGCAAATGAGTTCTCCGGATACACCTCCTCTTCCTCCGGCTCCTGTCTGCCCTCGATGCGGATGTCCCCGCCGCCGATCGATGCCGCACGCATCCGGCCGATCTCCTTTCCCTCCTTCAAGGCAAAAAAGTCGAGCGTATTCGGGTGTGTCATCCCCTCCGGGATTTCATCCGAAAAGAGGACCTCAACCTTCGCCGGAGCAAGCACCTCGTAAAGGACCCTGTCTGTCCCATGTCCTTTTCCGGTTTTGCTCAGCGATCCATACAGACTGACCCTGTATTGATCCGCATCCGGGTGCTCCGCCTTGAAAATTCTGGCAGCTCTCTCCGGACCCATCGTATGGGAACTGGAGGGTCCTTTTCCGATTTTATAGATTTCACGTATGGACTGCATATTCTTCTCCAATCAGCAAAGAACCCCCGGCGGCATCTGGTTACAAAAACCATGAGCCGCCAGAGGTACCGATCATTCCTGTGTGCTCAGCCCTGTGACACGCTTTTCCTCAGACCTCTCCGGTCCGGATGGAAGCCTGTGCCGCCGACAGCCGCGCGATCGGCACGCGGAACGGCGAGCAGGACACATAGTCCAGACCGATCCGGTCGCAGAACTCGATGGAGGACGGATCCCCGCCATGCTCCCCGCAGATTCCGCAGTGCAGATTCGGGTTCACATCCTTGCCGAGCTTCATCGCCATCTCCATCAGCTTGCCGACGCCGTTCTGGTCCAGCTTCGCAAACGGGTCATTCTCGAAGATCTTCGCGTCGTAGTAGGCCTGAAGGAACTTCCCGGCGTCATCGCGCGAGAAGCCGTAGGTCATCTGCGTCAGGTCGTTCGTCCCGAAGCAGAAGAAGTCCGCGTCCTTCGCAATCTCGTCCGCGGTCAGCGCCGCGCGCGGGATCTCGATCATCGTCCCGACCTCGTACTGCATGGCAATTCCGCTCTTCGCGATCTCCTCGTCTGCGGTCTTCACCACGATCTTCTTGACATAGAGAAACTCCTTGTTGTCTCCGACAAGCGGGATCATGATCTCCGGCTTCACGGTCCAGTCCGGATGGCGCTTCTGGACGGTGATTGCCGCGCGGATCACCGCGAGGGTCTGCATCTTGGAGATCTCCGGGTAGGTGACATCCAGGCGCACCCCTCTGTGCCCCATCATCGGGTTGAACTCGTGCAGCGAGTTGATCAGGGACTTGATCTCGTCCACGCTCTTGTGCTTGGCATCCGCCAGCCTGCGGATGTCCGCCTCCTCGGTCGGCACAAACTCATGCAGCGGCGGGTCCAGGAAGCGGATCGTGACCGGCGCTCCCTCCAGTGCCTCGTAGAGCTTCTCGAAATCGCTCTGCTGGACAGGCAGGATCTTCGCCAGCGCCTGCTCTCTCTCCTCCACCGTGTCGGAGCAGATCATCTCGCGGAAGGCCTCGATTCGGTCCTTCTCAAAGAACATGTGCTCGGTCCTGCACAGCCCGATGCCCTCAGCTCCAAGCTCATGCGCCCGCCTTGCGTCTGCCGGCGTGTCCGCGTTCGTGCGGACCTTCATTCTCCTGTACTTGTCCGCCCAGCCCATGATGCGGCCGAACTCCCCGACGATCTGCGCCTCCACGGTCGGAATGACGCCCTCATAGATCTTGCCTGTGGAGCCGTTTGCGGAGATCCAGTCCCCTTCATGGAAGGTATGTCCGTCGATCGTGAAGCAGCGGTTGTCCTCATCCATATCGATCGCGGAGACACCTGAGACACAGCAGGTGCCCATGCCCCTCGCGACGACAGCCGCGTGGGAGGTCATGCCGCCCCGGACCGTGATGATGCCCTGCGCGCTCTTCATGCCCTCGATATCCTCCGGGGAGGTCTCAAGGCGGACAAGCACGACCTTCTTGCCCCTGCTCTTCCAGGTCTTCGCGTCCTCCGCCGTGAAGACGATCTGCCCACAGGCAGCGCCCGGGGAAGCCGGGAGACCGGTTGCGATCGGATCTGCCTTCGCCAGATAAGCCGGATCGAACTGCGGATGGAGCAGAGAGTCCAGATTCCTCGGCTCGATCATCAGCACGGCCTGCTTCTCGTCGATCATGCCCTCGTCCACAAGATCGCAGGCTATCTTCAGGGCTGCCTTTGCCGTGCGCTTTCCGTTGCGGGTCTGCAGCATGTACAGATGCTTGTCCTCGATCGTGAACTCCATGTCCTGCATGTCCTTGTAATGATTCTCAAGGGTCCTGCAGATTCCTGTGAACTGATCATAGACCTCCGGCATCAGCTCCTTCAGCCGGTCGATCTTCTGGGGCGTCCGGATGCCTGCGACGACATCCTCGCCCTGCGCATTCAGGAGGAACTCGCCCATCAGACGCTTCTCGCCGGTCGCCGGGTCTCTCGTGAAAGCGACGCCCGTTCCGGAGGTGTCGCCCATGTTTCCGAACGCCATCATCTGGACGTTGACAGCCGTCCCCCAGGAGTACGGAATGTCATTGTCCCTTCTGTATACGTTCGCGCGCGGATTGTCCCAGGAGCGGAAAACCGCCTTGATCGCCTCGACCAGCTGTTCCTTCGGGTCATCCGGGAAGTCCTTCCCGAGCTTCTCCCTGTACTCTGCCTTGAACTCATCCGCCAGCTCATGAAGGTCGTCCGCATCCAGCTCGATGTCCTGCGTTACGCCCTTTCTGGCCTTCATCTGGTCGATCAGCTCCTCAAAGTACTTCTTGCCGACCTCCATGACGACATCCGAGAACATCTGGATGAATCTTCTGTAGCAGTCCCATGCCCATCTGGGATTCCCGCTCTTCTTCGAAAGAACGCCTACAACATCCTCGTTCAGTCCCAGGTTCAGGATCGTGTCCATCATGCCCGGCATGGACGCCCGCGCTCCTGAACGGACAGAGACAAGGAGCGGGTTCTCCCGGTCGCCGAACTTCTTCCCGGTGATCTCCTCCATCTTCGCGATGCCGCCTTTGATCTGCTCCATGATGTCGTCACCGATCTGGCGTCCGTCATCATAGTAGCGCGTGCAGGCTTCCGTCGTGATCGTGAAGCCCTGCGGCACCGGCAGTCCGAGCCCTGTCATCTCCGCAAGCCCGGCTCCCTTGCCTCCGAGAAGGTTCCGCATCCCTGCGTTGCCTTCCGAGAACATGTAAACATACTTCTTCTCCATAACCAACCTTCCTCCTGACGTGACTGCTGCCGCCGCTCCTTCCAAAGCTGCCGGCAATCTCACAATTTATGTCCGCGCTGCGCTCCCTTGAGGCCGGGACAAATGATGAGTTCAGGCAGTCCGAACACGCAGACGGCCATGCAGCTGAAAATCATTCTGCCGAATACAGGTTTAAAACGGATGTGCCTATGCGCAAATTGTATCTTCCATGCTGTTGCTCATCAGGCATATTATACAATTATGGTTTGTT
>Ga0256405_10006621_pt1 | contig 18346 bp, 17 predicted proteins | sample RumenRJG_02DNA_FD_189096 | JGI IMG/M metagenome (GOLD analysis project Ga0256405, IMG submission 189096) | Bovine rumen microbial communities from Lethbridge, Alberta, Canada - RJG_02 | ecosystem: Host-associated > Mammals > Digestive system > Stomach > Rumen | place: Canada: Alberta... | reverse complement strand
ACAAGCAGGAGTTTCCCATGCGGACGGTATACCTTGAAGACGGCCGAGGGCGACACCTGGATCTCCGATGAGGAAGCCTTTGGGGATGCCGGCCATTACAGTACGACCGATATCTTTACCTTTGAAGCCGGCGGGGCTTACGAGATCAGTAGCGGTACCCGGGGTGATTTCTATTCCGATGATGCCGGCGGGTTCACAGGTCAGTAGTTACGGAGGTTTTCTATATGGATGACCAAGAATTGCTGCAGATGATGGTTGTCGAACCGTGGGAGCGGTATCGCCGCGCCGACCGCCGGGAAAAGCTCGCTCTGCTCCGGCACAGTTTTTCGATGTATATTCCCCATGCCGACAGAGGATATGAGTTCTTGCGTATCGTCCTGGACGATCGCGCGGAACTGGAATACTCGGTCAATAAGGCGGCTGCAGTCAGCGACGACTACACTCTGAGGGGGTTTGTCCGCTTTGTGTTTGCGCTCAAAGAGGGCGAAACGAAGCTGTTCACATGGGTGACCGCGCATGGAAACAAGGAATGGATCCTGTCCCGGGATTCGGCTGTGCTTTATGTGGATGTTCCCGAGTTCGGTGAAGGTTTTTTCATCCGCTACGGAGTATTCAGGGACGAATGCTTTGCCGCCTATGAGAAGGTCTACGCCTGGGGTTATAAGTCAGATATCCAAAGGATAGAAGTGCCCGAAAGGGATCTCGAATCCCTGACTTGGCTTGAGCCGGAGGAGGAATTCGAGCTTGTCCGGTATCTGGATGACGGCAGATCGTTCGAAACCACGGATACGGATCGGCTGCTACGGTTCGTTGATGAACACAGGGCGCAGGAAGAGGCTTTGGAAGACCCCGATCTGGACCGCGTTCAACGCTTTAACGACCTGTATCAAGCGATAAAGTACTATATTGCGGAGCAGAAACCGCTGAGAAGAGCAAAGAAGGTTTACCCTATTATCGGCAAAAGCTTTTCCTGGATGAAAGACAACTGGGAGGAATGCGACTTTCGTTATAATCTCTCATTAAAACCGGATGATTGGCACAATGAAGTCTATCGCCGTTACGGCGATCTGCCGGACGGCAGTCATTTCGGCGTGTATATCTGGCCGGAGTCCGAAGCCTTTCCACCTGCTTCGACAATGATGATCGTTGACAAGTCCGGAGAGATGCGGACAAACACGGTAATCAAAGAAAGCTGGAGTACACAGGATTCAGTATTTTGGCCTATGGCGGCAGCAGCATCTCCAAGCGGCAAAAGCATCGTCTGGCTCAAGGACGGCAGGATATGGATCTGGAGCGAAGACAAGCGGGAGAAACGCTTTCTGCCGGACGGCGGAGACGACCTAACGGATCGTATCGAAGGGATCCCTGTGTATGATGCCCTTATGCGTGATGACGGAATTCTGGTCCTGTTTCAGGAAGGAAAGGTATATGCGTATCTCTGCGACGAGGATATTGTTCTCGTCCGGAATGCGGATGAAGGCTGCTGGATCCCTGCCAGCAAGGCGGAATCACCATACAGGAATGAGGTGTTTCCCAGTCGCGTGGATTACTGGCCCGATGAGTTCGCCGTCATGATCCGAAAGGAGGATGACGAATATGATTATTACAGCTGCGGCATCCGCCGTGTCTGCTTCGAGCCGGGGCTGGAGGTCATAAAGCCCGGCATGCTCGCAGACAATCCGGATCTTGAGTCCGTGACGATCCCGGCTTCGGTGAAAGAGGTTCAGTCGTGGGCCTTCGGCTGCTGTACGAATCTGAAAAACCTTGTGATCGAGGGCGACTTATCCCGCGTGGCGAATTGGGCGCGGGACGCCTTCGAAGGCTGCGCCTGTGAGGAAAAATATCTCTGTCTGCGCAGCGGCGGGCACTAATCTCCTCACGGGGCTTATACAGAGAAAGGAAGAAAGATATGGCATATACAGCTTTGCAGCAGATGAAAAACAGGAACGAGAAAGCGTTTGGGAAAGGCGTCGGCCCGATCCAGCCTGAGCGGCATTACGACTCCGTAGATCACGGGTTGAAAGCGATGGCGCTGCGGTTTCTCCACGCAAGATGCGAAGAGCTCGGATTCGGTGCAGACGAGAAAGACTGCGCTTTTCACGGAACGAGCCTTTTACCGGGTCAGATCCCATACAATATGCAGATGGACATAAATCGTCTGTGTCTGGAACGCGAACTCGAAAAATTCATCGATTCCGGCGCGGCGGAGGACGCCTACACCGTTTATTACTGCTAACAGAGAGAAGGACAAAGTGCTGATCGGATACCTGATTGCCCACGCTACGGAGCCGTGCCGCCAGTCCATGATGAAGTACGCTGCGGAGAAATACGGCTTGTATGACTTTCCTGAGCAACAAAAGAACATCGACGACCCGAACGATCCTTACTATGAAGAATACTTTGTTCTACAGGAGCAGGTCATCCGGGAAGACGATGCAGACGTGCTGAAAGAAGTGGCGCTTCATAGTTCCGATTACGATATGGCTGCATTCGCGTTCTGCCGACTCACCGGATACCGCTTTCCTCCGAGCGAGTGCGACGCTTACAGTTATCGCACATTCGACTGCGGGATTCTGCCCGGAATGACAGCAGAGGATATCCGGGAGTTTTGCCGGAAGGTGATCGAGGAAAGGGGAAGATTTGCGAATGTGGCTGAAGAATGCCTGCGTCATCAAAAAGATTCCAATCAATAATGCGGCTGCGGCAGGATCAGATCCCAATGTTGCAGGGTTTATCGAGAAGGCGACCCAAACGCTTGGGGAAAAGGGCCGTTTCGTTATAAAGCTCTCGGGAATACCGCAGGAAAACAGCGTCCTTGCCGAAGGAAAAAGCGAAAGGCTTTGTAATCATTGCATTGAGGAGTTTGAAAAGCTGCTGATAAAAAAGGGTTATTTGGATCATGAACACGTCTGGGAAATCCTGCAGGAAACAGACTACGGAGAAATGGATTACAACTCTTATGGCGGGGGCGTAGAGCATTTCGTCGTCACCCTGTATCGCTGCCGCCTGTGTGGTGCTCTGCACAAGGAGTGCCGGGGAGATTTCTGCGGTGACCCGCGGGAATATCTTGAAATAACGGACACCGACATTGCAATTGCAGAGCGATCAAACAGGAAGGGAGTTTATGACCTATGGGAAACTGCTTGCTGCGATAGAAGTATGTCCGGAGGAATGGTCTAACAGGCTGATAATCACAGAGCTGTTTGTATGCGAGGAAATCAGAGGACAGGGCTATGGAAAGAGGTTAATTGATCTCGCGAAGAAGATTACAATTCAAAAGAAATACCGGGTCCTGATGCTGGAAACGCAGTCTTCCAATGAAAATGCAGTGGATTTTTACCTGCACGAGGGGTTTTCGCTAATTGGTGTTGACATCTGGTTTCGAGTTATCAGTCATCAGCGCCAATCCTCAAAAAAGCCTTCCCCCATTGCCTCGTCCACGTCCCCGACAACAAAGAAAGCATGGGGATCATGTTTTTTTACGATATCCTTAATATAGACCAGATCTTTATTGGAGCAGATACAAAGGAGAATCCGCTTGTCATCTCCGGTATACATTCCCCTGCCATAGAGACCGGTGACCCCACGGTTCAGGGATGACATAATCTCTTCAGCGATCTGGTCATTCGCGTCAGAGATGATGGTAGCCATCTTCGCGCGTTTTCCCTTATTCAGTACGAGATCAATTATTTTTCCCATGATGAAGACAGAAATCATCGCGTACAGGGTGTGCTCAACGCCGAAGGTAAGAAGGCCTGCGAATACGATGATTCCGTCAATGATCTGGATCAGCCGGCCGACGCTGACGCTGCGGATTTGATGATGCAATGATTCTCCCAGCAAGTCTGAGCCGCCTGATGTGGCATGGGCGGTGAGAAGAAGGCCGGAACCGATACCCATCAGAATGCTTCCATAGATGGAAACGAGCAGCAGATCGTCTGCAATCAGAGTTCTTTCCGGAAGGAAATATAACTCTGCAGTCAGCAGCAGCCAGACAAATCCGGTACGCAGGATCTGTTTTATTCCCAGCTGCTTCATTCCATACACAAAGACAGGAATATTAAACACAAGGTTGCCCAGCCACAGAGGAAAGTCATGGCCGAAAAAGCGCATGGAGACAGAGCGGGTGATGATGGAAAGACCTGACACTCCGCCTGTTACCAGTCCTGCAGGATCATAGATGTACTTTGTGGCAACAGCAGTGAGTGTCGCACCCGCGATCAATAAAGGCAGTTCTTTCAGGAATCTTTTTGTATCGAATCTGTTTTTCATAAATAAAATCCTTTCGGTTGTCGTAGGCGGAAACCCACTGCCCTTGGGCGGTGGGAGGAGCCTTGTAAATTCGTAGCCATTAACCTTGGCTTTCGATGTACTTTTGTATGGTAGCAGATGATACCTCGCCAATACTACAAGCAAAATAACCATCTGACCAAAATATCTTGTGTTTCCACTGTGGTTACGAAAAGGAATGGTGACACTACACATTTTGAAGGGTATAATATTTATTAGCATTCAACAAGTAAAGGATGAGATACAGGGAAATACTTGTCGATATTATATAACTGTTTTTAATACCGGGTTTTTAATACTGGCGCCCATCACCCGATATTGATAACTAGGAAGAAAAGCGTCAAAAACCGAAGCATGAACATGATGTCGGGAATTCCCTACAGGTCATGAGTTATTTTTTGAATGAGGCTTACAAAAATGAACAAATAAAAAGGACCCTGAAATCAGGATCCTTTTTATGCACACACTGTGCAGTTGGACAAGCCAACAAGTTGAGTAAACTTTTATTTGAACTTGCAGTGCAGTTCTATAGGGGTCTACTTAACTGCAATTAGATAATAGCATTTACCGATCCTGTGGTGAGGATGATCCGTTACGGACTCCAGGCTAAGGGATCCGGCGTACCGCCGGGAGACTAGGTCCGGCTGCCTAAAGCAGCCTGCGGCAAAAGCCGCATCAGGAAGCACGCGTCTTCAGACGTGTAAGGTTCACTATGCCATTGCGAACAGGGCACTCTGCGTTTGGAAGATCCATACGGTCACGAAGGATTTCCCCGTCTATCTTGTGGAGCAGCAGGGCGAGAAGATCGTCCTGTGCCAGGCGCCGCTCGGTGCTTCCGCAGCTGTACAGAACATGGACAGCCTGATCGCGTGCGGCGTGGAAAAGATTGTATGCGCAGGTTCCTGCTCACATCGCTTTTCAGCCTGCGGCTTCACATTGCTCACGGATGAACAACCGGTCGTAAGTATCCTCCGTTATGATCTCTGTGGTTTTATTTGCAGACGTAATCCGGATATCTCTGGTGGTCGTAAGGTATTTGGGAAGTCGCCTGCCAGGCGACTATATTTGGCGGCGTCGATGATATCCTATAGATGAAGCAGAGAAAACCCGAAACCAGAAGAGGAGGTAAATGACATGTATGGAGCGATATTAGGGGACATGATCGGCGCACCGTATGAGTTTGACCGCGGGAATAAGACAAAGGATTTTCCTTTGTTTTCTGATGAGAGTGAGTATACAGATGACACTGTGATGACCATTGCCGTGGCGGATGCTCTGTCAGGTGTTCCGGCAGGAGCGGAGGAAGCTGTCATTCGTGAGAATCTCATTGACTCTATGCATCACTGGGGTGAGCTTTATCCGTATGCCGGGTATGGCGTCAAGTTCGATCGGTGGCTGCATGAGGGGCTGCGCGAACCTTATGGCAGTTTTGGGAATGGTTCTGCCATGCGTGTATCTTCAGTAGGCTGGCTGTATAACACATTGGATGAAACCAGAAGAATCGCACGGCTGACAGCGGAAGTGACGCACAATCACCCGGAAGGAATCAAGGGAGCAGAGGCAACTGCAGCGGCGATCTACATGGCAAGGAACGGCAGCAGCAAGGATCAGATCAGACAGTATGTTATGGATGAATTCGGTTACGACCTTTCCAGGACCTGTGATGAGATCAGACCGGGATACTACCACGTAGAAACTTGTCAGGAGACGGTACCGGAGGCAATCACAGCATTTCTTGAGGGAGAGAGTTTCGAAGACGTAATCCGGACAGCGGTTTCACTCGGCGGTGATTGTGACACTCTGACCTGCATTGCAGGCGGTATTGCGGAGGCTTTTTATGGAGTACCGGATGAGATGAGGAAGGAGTGCAGAAGGAGGCTGCCGGAGGATATGCTTGAGGTGCTCGATTGGTTTGACAGGAGCAGATAATGATGGATAAGAACGAATGCGTGAACGCCCTGAAGGAATGGAGAAAATCGTGTACAAAAGGAGTCATCAACGCGGCAAAAGGAACGATTGATCCGCCAAAGACGCATAAGCGGACATTTACGAACTTTATTCGGTAAATGAGCGTATTTCCGGTATGAGACACACTATGTATCATAGTATATAAGGAGAAAAGAGGATGGATATAAGAGACAACCCGTTCAGGCTTGGCTTCGGACTGATGCGCCTGCCCAAAAACGAAGATGGCAGTATTGATATCCCGCAGGTGATGCAGATGGCAGACCACTTTCTGGAGGCGGGCGGCACTTATTTTGATACCGCGTATGTATATGATAACGGAAAAAGTGAAGAAGCCTTTAAGGCCGCCGTTGCCAGCCGCTATCCCAGGGACCGGTATACGCTTGCCACAAAGCTGAATGCATGGCTCCAGTGCCATGATGAAGCCAGCGCGAAGGCGCAGTTTTACACCAGTCTGGAAAGAACAGGCGCCGGCTATTTTGATTTCTATCTGCTTCACGCCCTGCAGAGAAACAACTACATGAAATATGACGAATATCATATCTGGGATTTTGTGAAGGAACTGAAATCGAAAGGCCTGGTAAAAAAGTGGGGATTCTCCTTCCACGCGGATCCTGCACTGCTGGAGGAGCTGCTTACACTTCATCCGGACGTGGACTTTGTACAGCTTCAGGTAAACTACGCAGACTGGGAGAACCCCGGCGTGGCGTCCAGGCGCAATATGGAAATCTGCAAAGCGCATGGAAAACCTGTGGTGGTGATGGAACCGGTGAAAGGCGGTATCCTGGCCGATCCGATCCCGGAAGTGAAGAAGATCTTTGATGCCGTCGCTTCCGACATGTCCTACGCAAGCTGGGCTGTCCGCTTTGTGGCAAGCCAGAAAAACGTTCTGGCTGTACTCAGCGGGATGAGCAGTCTGGAACAGATGGATGACAACCTGCGTTATATGAAGCACTTTATACCTCTGAATGCGCAGGAAATGGAAGCGATTCGAATGGCGCAGAAAGCAATCGAGGAGGACCGGTCTATCCCTTGCACTGCCTGTCATTACTGCACGGAAGGATGTCCGCAGGAGATTCCTGTTCCCGAGATCTTCGCTGTTGCGAACCGAAAAAAAGGAAGCCCGCATTTCCGAACCGTAAGGGAATACGATATCGTCACCCAGGGGAGGGGCAGAGCAAGCGACTGCATCCGGTGCGGCCAGTGCGAGGGTGCATGTCCGCAACATCTGCCCATTATCGGGCTGCTGGAAGCGTGCCGGGATATGGAAGCGTAAGGCAGGAGTTACTGTCACGGAACGGGAAGAACGCTAAGGAGCTGTTTTGCGGCAGATCCGAACGACGATGAATCGCAGATGAAAGGCGGGACAGATGCGCAGACTTGCAAGGACCAGAAGATATTGTCTGTATCTTCTGATGATGCTGGAACTGTTTTTTGGAGCGCTTTTTGCAAGAGCGGATGAAACGGAAGGTCTGGAAGAGCCTGACGTGGATTATGACTCTTTCATCGAAGCAATCCATATCGGACAGACACATGTATGGAAACCGTTTGCCGGTTATCCGGATCTCCCGGTAACTTATTCGAGCAGCGACCCGGAGGCTGCGGAAATAGCCGAAGATGGAACGATCACTCCTTTCGCGGAAGGGGCAGTGACGGTCACGGCATCGACCCCGCGGACGGATACACTTGACGCCGGGGAAGCGGAGATGTACTTCTATATCCTTTCGGAAGAGAACGGACTGTATCTCACAGACATGACATGTCATTTTTATTTCATGAACGAGCAGTACCAGCCGGGAGAACTGGCCCGTGGCATAGAGAGTGACCTGTGTCTGACACAGCCTGATCTGAAGAAGTATATTCTGGATTACCTGTCACCGGATCAGTCGAAGTATTATGATCCGGAAGAGGCGGTGCTGACTGCGATCCTGAATTTCGGCGATCAGTATTTCAGTAAAAACAGCCTCTTCGATGGGTATACCAGCAATTGTGAATCCGGAAAAACAGACTGGATGCAGCTGCTGCGCAGGAAAGAGGGCATGTGCGCTTACAATGCAAGCCTTTTCTGCTACCTGATGTATCTGGGAGAGCTTCCTGCCATGCAGGTTGACTCGCCCGTTACACAGAAGCGCGGACATAGCTGGAATCTGATTGAGCACGACGGTTATTATTATAACCTTGAGGAGTATGATTTTCTGCATGAGCCGAAAGAACGGTATGTGATACCGCCTCTTTCCGGGAAGACGGCGGCATACTTCCCCGGTCATATCGTGGAAGCGTATGCGGTGCATTTTCCGAAGGAAGGCGTCCTTGACGACACCATGAAGCTGGAGGATCTGGGAAGAGATCTTTCCGAGGTGTGTCCGGTGCTGATGTATGAGCGGGGGGAAGACGGTACATATCAGGTGCGGTTTGAGGAGATTCGCAAAGGGCACATTCCGGCCTGGGCGGATGGCACTGATCTGACGCTGGAAGAAATCACATACAAAAACATGGAAACGAATATGGCGGACGGGCAGTACAACGAAGAAGCCAAGCCATTGTTTGATGAAGCAAACAGGCTTCTCTGGGATGAGATCGGCCCTCTGATGGAAGGGTAGAATCCGTCTGGAATCAATCACGGTGAAAGAAGGAGGAAGATGGGCCATGAAAAGAAGAGTCCATCAACTATACTTTGACAGAGCATGGAGACGGATTCACGATGTTCGATGGCTGTAAAGTACTGCAGAAAGGCTCGCAGACCGATCTTCAGGTGCTGATCAATTATCTGACCGATACACTTGGCGGAGCAGTTCCTGAAGCCTACAAAGATCCTTACGGACAGGGAAGGATTATTGAGGTTGCGGGGAATGCGGAAGAAACGGAAAGATAGACGCCTTCTTTTCACGAAGCGAAAGCGGCGGGAGTATGCCATGCTGTGAGGGAACCATAAACAGAGGGATTATGTGTCTGGAGGAGGAAAAATGGGATATAGCAAAGACGTAAGTGCGTATGCAGGTGCGCATCGAAATATGGTGATCAAGAATGATACGATTTCAGATGCTCTTTACAAGGAGATGGATGTAAAACTTGGACTGCGTGATATCAACGGAAAGGGAGTCGTTGTCGGACTCACCAATATTTCAGAGATCATCTCTTTTAAAGAGGAAAATGGAAAACGTGTTCCCTGCGATGGAGAGCTCTGGTATCGCGGCCACAATATTCGGAAGCTGCTTCGTGAATATTCAAAGGATCGGTTTGGCTATGAAGCTCTGGCTTATCTGCTTCTGTTTGGCGAATTACCGGATCCGCTGGATAAGGAAGAGTTTATCCGTATGCTTACGGTATCCAGAGATCTGCCCACAAATTTCACGCGGGATGTCATTATGAAGGCGCCTACGCGGGATATCATGAACTCCATGACGCGTTCCATCCTGACGTTGTCATCCTATGATGATGAGGCACAGAACACGGATATCCGGAATGTCATCCGGCAGAGCCTGAATCTGATTGCGGTCTTCCCTATGCTTGCGATCTATGCTTATCATGCATACAACCATTATGAGAATCTTGAAAGCATGTATATTCACAGACCGGAAGACGAGCTTTCCACAGCAGAGAATATCCTTCTTATGCTCAGACCGGATAAACAGTATTCCCGGGTTGAAGCCAGTGTTCTTGACGCCTGCCTGATGCTCCATATGGAACATGGCGGGGGAAACAATTCCACATTCACAACGCGGGTTGTCACATCCTCTGGTTCAGATACTTATGCCACGATTGCTGCGGCGATGTCATCCCTGAAAGGCCCGCGTCATGGCGGCGCAAATATCAAAGTCATGCAGATGATGGAAAACATCAGGGAGAACATTACCGACTGGAAGGATGATGATGAGATCTGCTCCTATCTTGACAGAATCGTAAAGGGGGAAGCATTTGACCGTACCGGGTTAATCTATGGAATGGGACATGCGGTATATTCGATCTCCGATCCAAGAGAAAGGATCTTCAAGTCGTTCGTATCTCAACTGGCTTCTGAAAAGGGCATGGAAGAAGAACTGGCACTTTATAGTAAAGTAGAGGAACTTGCTCCGAAAGTAATTGCAGAGAGAAGACATATCTATAAAGGAGTCAGTCCAAATGTGGACTTCTACAGTGGATTTGTTTACAAAATGCTGAATATTCCGACGGAATTATATACCCCGATCTTTGCGATCGCCAGAATCGCCGGGTGGAGCGCTCACCGGCTGGAGGAAATCGTTGGGATGGGAAAGATCATGAGGCCTTCCTATGTGTCTGTGATGGAGGAGCTGCAGTGATTCCCATAAGCCCGGAGCTGCCTTGATATCGTTGTGCTGCTTCTGAATCTGTCAGAGTCTGGGATGGACCGTGTGACCAGTCCATCCCGAATCCCGTTAGAATGGATAACGGGGACATCTGCATGAATCACGATGCGGAGCTTACAACTGACGGAGGTAGATTGCGATGAAAAAAAGGCTGTTTGCAGGACTTGCTGTTTTGCTGATCTGTATGTTTCCTGTCTGGTGTCATGCGCAGGAGGAGACGGAGACAGAGGTTTTTTACGCAGGGGAATGGGAGTACTGCCTGAACGAAGACGGGACAGCGACCATATCCCACTGGGAGGGCGAAGCGGAATCGCTGGTGATCCCGGGAGAACTGGATGGCCGCAGGGTGACCGGAATCGGAGATCACGCATTTCTTGCCTGCACCGGTTTGAAGCTCGTTACAATCCCGGATTCCGTAACAAAGATTGGTCCGAGCGCATTTTATGAATGCTCCGGCCTGACCGGCGTCACGATCCCGGATTCGGTTACAGAGATTGAAGCCTATGCCTTTTGTCTGTGCACCTCATTGAAGGATATGGAGATTCCGGATTCCACAGTGAGGATCGGAAAGATGGCTTTTACCGCAAGTGCTCTGACAAAAGTGACGATTCCGGCATCCGTAGAGGAGATCGGGAGCTGGGCATTCGGAACCTGCCTTTCTTTGAAAGAGATCGACGTGGCTCCCGGAAATGAAAACTATGCGGTGATGGATCATGCCCTGACGGAAACAAAAACAAAGACGCTGATCTGTTATCCCTGCGGGTTGACGGATCCGGAATATACGATCCCGGAGGGAATCACCAGGATCGGGCGCAGCGCATTTTCGTACTGTGATAATCTGAAACGCATCACGATACCGGAGGGCGTAACCGAGATCGGCGAGCTTGCGTTCTCAAACTGCAGAAGCCTGGCGGAAACGAATATCCCCCAATCCGTTGAGAAGATTGAGGATCTGGGGTTTTGTAATTGTCAAAGCCTGACGGATCTCACGATTCCTGATTCCGTAATAGAGATCGGGAGAGATGCATTTTACCAGTGCAGCGAACTGACGCTGACGGTATCGAAGGATTCGTATGCGGAGCAGTATGCAGAAGAAAACGAATTGCCCTTCAGGCAGGCATAGGATCCTTCCAGGATAGAGGTGATACGTCTTCGCGCAGATTATTTGCCCGCCCGGAATAAGACTTGACAGGAAACGAACTTTTCTATAGTATGTTAGATGAAGCTAACCGCTGCGCTGATCCGCAGCGCGTTTATAAGGGTATATGGTTAGATGTATCTAACTATCGAAAGGAGACCATATGAGCGTTGTCATTCTTGGTGGAAATGAATGCATGGAACGGCAGTACTCGAACGTCTGCAAGAAGTACGGATGTAAGGCAAAGGTGTTCTGCAAGCCCTGCGCAGACATGAAAAGCAGGATCGGGACACCGGACATCCTGATCGTGTTTACGCATACAATTTCCCATAAGATGGTTCAGTGTGCATTGACCGGACTTTGCGGGGAGACAAAAATCATTCGTTCCCACACCAGCTCCATGAACTCACTCAAGGATATCTTAAAGGAGAATGTTGCCTGAAGGTAGATACATTTTTTGTATATCCGGCGGTATATATGAATCCGGCACCGGCAGCTGCGTTTGAGAAAAAGCTGGCGGAAGGGAGATATTCCTGAAGAGATCACAACCGAAGAGATCACCCCTGCGGAGCGGAATTGGCTTTGGTTAATTCCAGCGCACGGCCAAAGAAGTCTTCCTGACCGAAATTACCGGATTTGAGAATCAGGCGTATGGCCGGATTCTCAAGCGGGATCATGACAGGAACGCCCGGGGCCACACTGGCACCGATGCGGAATGCTTCATAACCGAGTGCTTTTGTGACAGCGCCTGAAGTTTCACCGCCAGCGACGATGATGCGCGTAACACCGTGCCGAACAGCCTCAACTGCTGTTTGTGCGAGTATTTCTTCTATTTCGGCTGCAAGCCGCCGCCCCTCTTGATTTCTTTTCCGCCGAAGTCCCTCCGGAGAGTCGTAGGAGAAGAAGAGAGGGGCTTCTTGCTGTTTCATCCGCGACCATATGGAAGCGGCGGTCAATTTTCCGCTCAGGACATCTTCATCCATGAGCAGGAAGAGCGTGCCGTTGTGTGCCCCGTACCAGAGTGTCTGTGCATGTGTGGCTGTGCTGCAGCTTCCGGCCAGGTCTTTCAGGATCCCGTTCCGTACGATCCTGTCATTGGCAGGCAGCGCGGGACAAAGAATGGTTCCCTCCGCATTCAGCTCTTCCATCACAGCATCTACGATGGGACCGATATTCCCTTGCGGGGTAGAGTCAAATGTGGAGCAGTATTTTACATAAAAATGGGAGGCCCCGGCCTCTTTCAGCCATCGGATGGCAAGAAGAGAATCCCTTCCAGCCGACGCTGCAGCAGGTCATTGCAGTGTATTCCAGCGCTTATGCCGGATTGCCGGACTGATCATATATATTTTGTATTCTGCCTCGAAGTTTCAGCACCTATGCTGGCTTCGGGGTTTTTTTATCTCATTGGAAAAACTCCCGCCTCTATTGGCTGTGTGTAACATACTTAAATGTTGATCAAACAAGAAGAGGGGATTATAATAAAGCCTGATGGACTTGTGAAGCCGGCCGCGCTCAGAGGAAGGAGCCTCGTACCTGGCGCGGTGCGGAAAGTGCGCCGATGGCGTACTTGAAGAGGGTGGGAGAATGGAAAAGTACAAATTATCAGAGGACCAAAGGAGATCCTTGAGCTGACGACATTTGTTCTAGATGAGAAGATGTATGAAGCAAAAAAGAAACACTATTTGCTCCAGCAGCGATAGGAGCATTCCAGAATACAGCGAAGAAGAATCCGGGAGGGGACAGCCCATCCCGGATCGCCATTATCCGATTCTTTTGCGTTCTTCAGTTTTCCAGCAGTTTTGTTTTTTCCAGTCCTTCTGTCGGAAGCTCCTGCGTCTTTGCCGGAAGCAGCACGCCCTCGGCTCTTTCCTCTTCGTCCGCAGTTGCGTACTCCAGAAGCGCCAGCCCGAGATCCAGAAGCTCCTCTATCCTTGCGTCGTTGTCATCCGCCTTGTCGGCGGCATCTTCTGCCTGGTCCGGACGGATCAGCTCTTTGACTGCGCTTCCGATCTCCAATATCGTTTCCCATTGCTCCGGTGTTAGGTCAGAGACCGTATCCAGAATGGACTGCGGCTCTGTTTCGGCTTCCGTTTCCGCATCGTCTGCAGTTGTACTCATTTCCTTCCTTACCATGTTGGCTGCGTTCAGGAAGGGACTCAGGTCGACCCAGCGCTTTCCGATCAGCACCGTGGCTCCGTTGATTACCGTCCCCGACTTTGTGATATTCAGCAGTGCGTAGATCGTCGGGTTATTGTCCGTAACGAAGGTGATGTCATCACCGGCACTGCCGCTCCAGGCCATGCTCTGCTCCACCAGACGCGAGCCTCCGGAGACAAGCGCATCTGTGATCGCGTCGACAATGGCATCTGTATCATCCGACTTCTCCAGCTGGATCTTATTTCCATCCAGATGAATGCTGTCCAGATAGTCCGACAGGATCCTTCCGATCTTTCCGGCATCTGTGCCATCCTCAAACACCTGCGCCAGTATCTGAGCGGCAGTCACAGCAAACTGACCGATCGTCTCCATATTCAACTGAAGAGCCAGCAAAGTCCAGTTCTCATCCTCAAAGGCCGCCGTATCCGGGAGATCCAGATGAACGATCTTCCTGCCTGCGGGCAGTTTGTCCGGAAGCTCCTTCTGCTCCAGCTTCACCTCTTTGATCAGAGTGTCCAGGCTATCCAGGAAGGCCTCATTTCCGCTCTCTGCCATCGCCCATCTCATCACGCTGCAGATCTGCGGGTAATCGGTTTCGGGTGTCAGTCCTCCGGCTGTCATCGTCCAGAAGCAGACGGCATCCTTATAGCTCAGGCCGGCATCCATGCACAGTTTCGCCGCAATATAGTTCAAAAGAGAAGAGTTGCTGTGCACGCCGCCCTGATCATTCGCGTCATTCGGCGTTTCCGCCTCCGGCCCGTAGAACTTATCCCAGACATAAGCAGGCTGCTGATATGCCACAGGATCGCTCATGTTCCGGATCGGCATCCCGGTGTTTTCTCCCAGCACCCACCTCGTATCATCGGTCTGGGACAGAATGAGCTCCGTCAGATTCCCCAGGATATCGGACATTGCCTCATTGATCGCCCCCGGATCATTCTCGTACAGATTGCTGTTCATGATGGTAGAGGTAAAGGTATGTGTGTATTCATGCGCCATGACATCCAGTCCGCGTCCAAGCCCAAGAGGCTCTCCGGTGCCGGAGTAGGGCGTATATCCAAACATCTGCCAGCCCTGAACCATACCGATGCTGCAGGCATTCTCATAGGGCGTTCCATCGCTGGTGCACAGACCCTTCAGGATGATCACGTCGTTTCCTTCCCCGTCCGGTCCGAGCCATCCCATATCTGCGTAGAAATCCCATGCATTCAGATAATTGAAGAACATGTAGAGGTCTTCATTGTCGAAGTTTCCTTCTTCATCGCTCTGAACGATCTCCAGCCTGTGGTTTTCGTCGTAGACAGCCTTCGCAAAGTCTGCCACGGCAATTCTTCGGACCACATCGCCCAGAAACAGATGTCCTTCCTGATCCCGCATGACGGGAAGAGTCACGGTTTGAACATTGTCATCCAGCCCTTTCAATTCTCCGGTCCAGACAGCGGCCTCCATGCCGTCAAACACCTTCTGTTTCCGGAATCCGCACAAAGCTTCATCGCCGGCAGGCTCCTCCACCGCAAGACTTTCCAGATAGTTTCCGGCCAGGTCTGTATAGTTTGCCAGATAGGGATATTCTTCATCCTTATTTACTGTGTAGACGACCCAGCGCAATTCCTCCTGTACTGGCTCTTCGTCCGGATCATCCAGGGTCAGATCTGCCAGCACACTCGGAGTATAGCGGATCCGGTCCGTATATTCCGGAAGAATCTCAGGCGAAACATCTTGCTCTTCCAAGGCATTCCGGACGGATGCGATCACATCCTCCTCGCGGGCGACATCCTCTTTTCCGCCGGCTTCCGGATCCAGAGAGCTGAAGAGTGCCGAAACCCTGTTCCCTTTCACCACAAGCTTCATGGTGCTGCCAGCCACCATCTTACTGTCCGTGATCTGCTGGAACGAATAGATTCTTTCATCATTGATATTCATCTGATGCCAGAGGCGAAGATCCGCCAGCTCCCCGGCGCCGAGCAAAGAGGCGGCACTGTATGCGGCCCTGTAGGCATCCAGCGCATCAGAAACCTCTCCCAGGGCATCAACGGATTCTATCATATAGATCCTTCCGTCATTCTCCAGAATCCGGGCATCCGGATTCGCCGCCAGGATCGCGTCCTGTGTCAGAGCGTTTTCTTTTCCTTCGCGCTTCTTTTGCGCTACGGCATCATCCCATTCCTGAAGACTCATGCCCATCTCCCGGCGGAGCAACATCTCACGGGTAAGAGACATCCTCGTATCGGGTTCCCAAACATTTTCGGAAGCAGGATCCAGAGGGATCGCTGCCTCTGTCTGAAGTACTTCGGTCTCGGCTCCTGCCTCGTTTCCAAACGCGGCCGGCGCTGCAAGCGACAAGGTCATTGCCCCTGTCAGAAGATATGTCAGTAATCTCTTTTTCATCGCTTATTATCCTCGTATGATTCTTGAACAGTTTCCGTATCATGAATGGTTTCCGTATCATTGTTTTTGCGGAGCTTTTTTCCGGGCTCCAACCATTGATACGGTCCTTTTTTGATCACGTACAGCGCGAAATGTGATTATTTCATGAAAACAGAACCGGAGACGAGGCGATAAAAAATATCATTCCGGGACAAAGAGCAGATCATGGTTGACCGCGGTATAGAACAGCTTTCGGAATTCTTTTCTTTCTTTTGTTCTCCCCAGGATCCACATGGTTTTGGCAACCACTGCTTCCAGCGTCATATCATAAGACTCCGGAAGATCATAGATGTTCTTTACTGCATGGCCGACTTCATAGACGGACATATCACTGCCTTCGTTCGGAACCTGGGTCGCCATGACAACAATCTTCCCGGCTGTAATCCACCTGTGAATGGAAGACTTGAGACTTCCGTTCCCGTAATCCGGAATTCCGCCGACCCCGAAGGATTCTATGATTAAGGCATCGTACCGGCTCATCAAAGCTTCCGGAATCGTCCCGTCACTGCCGGGGATCAGACGGTACAAAAACACTTTCTCACCCAAACGGTCTGAAAAGCGTACCTCCTCCGGAGCCGGTTTTCTGTCATCGATATAAAATATGATTCTCCGGTCCTGAATCACTGCGATCGGCGGGTAGTTGATGCTTGAGAAAGCGTTATAGCTCTTGGTCCTTTCTTTTTTTGCCCTTGTCCCGGCAATCACAGACCCGCCGAAGACAATGCAGACATCATGCGCCCGCGCATCCGCCGCGAACCGGATGCTGTCTGTCAGGTTTGTGCGTGCATCCGTATCGGGCAGGTCAATCGGCTTCTGAGCCCCCGTGACGACAATTGGCTTTCGGCTGTTCTGAATCAGGTAGGAAAGCGCCGCGGCGGTATAGGCCATGGTGTCTGTCCCGTGGCACAATACAAATCCGTCATAGGCATCATAGTTTTTCTGTATGAGCTCTGACAAAAGAAGCCAGTGTTTCCAGTAAATATTCGTACTGTCCAGACTGAATGGCTGCATCACATCGATCCGGCAGAAGGTCTGCACCTCCGGAACATAGGAGAGAAGGTCATCGGCGCAGATCCGGGGAGACAATCCGGCGTCGGTGGATCTGGATGCAATGGTTCCGCCTGTGGCGATCAGAAGTATATGCTTCATATCGGTTCTCCTCCTGGTTCTCCATTTTGTTCAGAAGAATGCAGAAACGGCCCTTTCAGGTATGCCATTTGCATCCTTGAATCAGATTTTACCACAGGATCCTGGTTTTTCACTGTTTTGGAACAATCTTCCCGGAAAACAGCAAAATCAGGAGCGGTCCGGGCATAAATGATTCCAACAGAGGCAGCTTCAGATGGTATAATCATAGTATGATCACAGCGCCAAAAGCCTGGCCTCCACGCATGCCTGCACGCGGTGGAGGAAAGGGTGTGTTGGCGCGCCTCTGAATGAGTGCGTAGTGGAGGATCAATAGCTACAGATGCGGAGAACGGGAAGAACGATGGAAGAAAAACGTGTGCGCGTGATCGAGATTAAGAAAAGCGTGTTTGAAAACAATGACAGACAGGCGGATCAGCTGAGACAGGAACTCAGGGAAAAGGGAATCTTTCTGCTGAATCTGATGTCTTCGCCCGGCTCGGGAAAGACAACCACTTTGACCCGGACGATCGAGGCCCTGCGCGGCCGCTTTCAGATCGCTGTGATGGAAGCGGACATCGATTCTGATATTGATGCCAGGAAGATCGCCGCATTGGGCGTGGAGACTGTTCAGATTCATACCGGAGGCATGTGTCATCTTGACGCAGGGATGACCAGACAGGGAATTGAGGAACTGACATCCGGCCACATCGATATTGCCATCCTGGAGAATGTCGGCAATCTGGTGTGTCCCGCGGAGTTTGACACCGGCGCTGCCAGGAATGCGATGATTCTGTCGGTTCCGGAGGGGGATGACAAGCCTCTGAAGTATCCTCTGATGTTTCAGGTGTGTGATGTGGTGCTGATCAACAAGATGGATGTGCTGCCGTATTTTGATTTTGATCTGGAAAGGTGCAGG
>Ga0256405_10006620_pt1 | contig 18347 bp, 23 predicted proteins | sample RumenRJG_02DNA_FD_189096 | JGI IMG/M metagenome (GOLD analysis project Ga0256405, IMG submission 189096) | Bovine rumen microbial communities from Lethbridge, Alberta, Canada - RJG_02 | ecosystem: Host-associated > Mammals > Digestive system > Stomach > Rumen | place: Canada: Alberta... | reverse complement strand
GCCAAGATCGACCGGATCAGGGCGGACGGCGTGGACCGGACCGGGGTGGGCAAGGCCATTGTGGAGAATTATCTCCATCAGGTGCTCGACGTCGGTCTTTTCCATGGGGATCCGCACCAGGGAAACATCATGCTCTCCCGCGGTGTTCCTTACTGGATCGACTTCGGCATGATCGGGCGGCTGAACGAATGGCAGATCGGCATGATCGAGGATATGGTCATGGCGCTGCTGCAGAAGAACGCGGACCATCTCGCCAATATCGTGCTGTCCATGGGGCTGGCGTCCCCGAACGTGAACAAGCCCGCTCTCACCGAGGATCTGGACTATCTGATCGAACGGTATGTGGCGGTGGACGATCTCTCGAACATCGACATGGGCGCGCTCATGACGGAGCTCACGGGGATGCTCGGGAAGCACGGGATCCGGCTGCCAAGCGAATTCACTATGCTGATCCGGAGTCTCGTCACCATCGAAGGCGTTCTGGAAGAGCTTTGTCCGGAACTCAATCTCTTCGATTTCCTGACGCAGAAAATGATCGAGCGGGCAAAGGAGAGCTTCGATCTGCGGGAGAAGGCGGCGTCCCTGCTCAGAGAGCTTTCCGCAATAGGCGGGGAGGCCGTACAGATCCCCAGCGCCGTCATTGCCCTTGTGCGCAACCTTTCAAAAGGGCGCATGAAGATTGGAATCGAACTGACCGGATACGACGATCTGATGGACCGCCTCCGCTCGACCATCAAGGACGTATCGTTCGTCCTCTTTGCCTGTGTGCTGTTCATCGGGAGCTGCATTCTTGCCGCGACGGACATCGCTCCGCAGGCGGCGGGGATGCCGGTAGTTGCGCTGATCGGGTTTCTGTTTGCGGTGTCCCTCGGCGTCTTCGCCGTTATGAGGATGAGCCGGAAGAAATAGAGAGTATATGGAGGGACCTTTCTCCGGGAAGCTGGCGTTGACGATGAAGTCGCCGCACCGGAACCTATGGGCGAAGGGATTATACCGCATGGACTTCGCAAAGTTGATCGTGTTGAAGATCCGAATGCGGTATCCCTTGTCCAGAAGCATTTTCCCGCACTCCACGGCGACGGAGCCTTTCGGGTCCGTCACTACGAACGAACAGGGATACTTTTCCGAGTCGCACTGCATCAGGTTCGGCTTCAGAAAGAACCGCGTCTTGCCGCTTCCGGAGCCGCCGATCACCAGCACGTTCTTGTTCCGCGCGGTTTTCGGGTCCTTCGGGCGGCTGTTCATCGTGAGGCTTTCTGTGGCGGTTAAGATCACATTGTTTTGGGGATCGGGATCGATGAACGGTTCAATGTCCTCCCTTGTTCCCCATCGGGCGGAGCCGTATTCCTCATCCTTTCGGAACTTCTTCCGGTCCTTCCCTTTCAGATATACGGCAAGCCATATCCCACCCGCGATGGCAACTCCGAGGATCAAATCAAGCGGATATACGCCCGGCTGGATCGTTTGGAACGCCGACCGCAGCCCATATACCAGATAGCGGCTCTTTGTCTGGAAGTCTGCTCCTGGTGAAAACCGGTACCCCTGCCCCAGCTTCGTCCCGAGAAGGAAGAACAAAACATAGGGAAGATGCAAAAGGAGCGCTTTTTTCTGCTTCGCCGTCAACGCTCAGGCACCTTCTTCCTGGTTTTGTCCTTCACAGGCGTTCGGATCATTCCACGGATTTGCGCCAGTGCTCTCAGAACGGAGGGACGCTCCGCCTTTTTCAACTGTTTATTCGTGTATTCCGAAAATGCAGCTTCCATTGCACCGGAATCCGGGGCTTTGAAAAAGACAAGGAATTTGTCCTGTCCTTTCGCTTTGTACGGCGCGTAATCGATCCCGTACTTACGCGCGATCTTCTCAAAGGATTTCTGATCCTCCACTTCGACAGACTGGAGCCCGCGGTCCTTTGCCACGAGCTCCTTCACCGTCATTTTTCCATGCGGACCTTCCGCCTTTTTCGCCTCCTTCTGGAGGGTCTTTTTGTCATGCTTCTGCTTTATTTCCGCAAGAGCTTTTGCCATCGCGCGTTTCAGCACGTCCGCCGTCAGACGGGAGGCACCTTGAATGACGAGGACAACCTTGTTTTCAACCTCCTCCTGCATGGGTCATCACCTCCTCGGAGTCCGGTTCCGGCTTACTGCGTATAAAGGTCGTCGTACATATCGCCATCGATGTTGACGCGGGCATGGGATTTGCCGGAAAGCATTCCCGCAGGACACCAAACATCATAGGCGAAATACTGTACAGAGTACGGATGATCCGGGAACCAGAGCGGAATCGTGTGCATATGTGCGCCGCTGACACTGGACGCGAGGGAACGGAAGACATAAACGCCGCCGATCTCTTCCAGCCGGTCTGATTTTGAAGCTGCGGTCGAATACCCATTCTCCGGGTAGAACGTATCCACCTTCAGCGTCCCGGCAATCTCGTCGAAGTTGCTCTCCACCGTTACCGAGGTTTCCGTATCAACGCCATAACCGCTGCGCGTTACCCATACCCCGCCGATTTCCTCACGGTATCCCGCAGTTTCATCGGGGATCAGGGTGGGATTCATAACGAGCTTTGCATGATAGGTCTTACGGACAAAATCATCCTCCCATTCCCAGACTTCCCAGGTCAGTTCAGGTTCATCATCGTCCGTATTTTCCTCATATACGAAGTCAGCAGGAGGATCGAGCGTTGCGTCCGCGTCCTCGCATTCCCGGTCGGGAAGCTCAGATACAGGAGCAGTTACGGAATCGTCGTTGTTCGTGAGATCCGTTTCCTCCACTCCGGCAGGTGCGGTCACATGGAAATCGAAGGTCACGGAGGACGTGTCGGGGATCGTCACCGTAAACCATGTCAGGTTTTCTCCGTTCGAGGGGATAATCACATCGTTCGCCTGCGTATCAAAGACGGAACCGTCCGCTGTCTTCGCTGTCATCGTAACCGAAGCCGGTTTATCAGGCGTAAGGTCGATGTCGCCGTCGTTATGAACCTTCGCCGATACCATGATTTCCGATCCCTTGTACAGCGTACCGTTCAGCAGCCCATCCACCGTCAGGTCGGTCCTCTGTTTCCGTAGATAGATCGTCACCGTCGCGCTGACGGATGCTTCGCTGATCGTCGCCGAGGCGGAGCCGGAACCGTACCCTTCCAGAGTTCCGGTAAAGGTATAGGTTCGGAACGGGAGATCGAGGAATTTCACCTGTCCGCCCGCGTCCGTCGTACCGCTCACGGAGCCGTACCGCACGAATACCCCGGACAGCGGCGCATTGGTGTCGGCGTCTTTCACCAGAACCGTGATGTCGCCGGAAGTAGGAACCTTCGTCAGGTAGATCGTGACCGTCGCCGCAGTGGAAGTCTGCGAGATCGTCCCGGAACCGGAGTTACTGTAATAACCGGACTTGGACGCCATGAAGGAATAGGAACCGAAGGAGAGGTCAGAGAAGGTTGTCTTTCCGTCCGATCCCGTCGTCCTGCTGTAGTGGAGGGCAGATCGTAGGTTCCGTCTTCCTTCTGTGTCAGCTCATCACGGTCCAGACCGCCCGAAGTGGTGGAGGTGATAACCCGGACGTATTTCAGGGCATCCGGGGCAAAGGATTCTTTCTTGTCCGAGCTGTACACGATCAGGGAAACAATATCTCCGTTCAGGAGCTTGCCGGAAAGACCGCCCGCAAACGTGGGAATGGTAACGGATACGGCAACCTGCGTTCCGTCAAGACTGCGGAACACATCCGCCGCGCTGTCCGCAGTATCGGAGAGCTTTGCCGGGAAGAGACAGTCGCCCTTCCAGAGATCCGAAGAAGCATACTTTCCGAGTACGGCCTCCTTATCTTTGATCACGCCGGAAGGGAGGTTCACCGCGCCGACGCTGACAATCTCAATATCGTCCTCTGTCATTTTGTGCCCCTGTGAAACATCCTGCTTCATACGCACAACGGAAACCCGGCCATCGGAGAGCTTGTTCATGATGGGCGTGAGGCCGAAGGCGAGAAGAAGGGCGAGAATCAGGCACAGAATGCCGAGGACGGTCCTGTTCTTCATAAGCATCTTCCTTCCTTATATATAGTAGAGGACAAGCTGTCCGGCAGCGAGGAAAGGAACAAGGGCAAACCGGGTGTCCTGCTTCTCGTGCCGGATCGCCCGGACAACGGGCATGATGAGGATGGAGAGCGTAAGACCGACGATCAGAGCCGCAAGCCCTTTTCGCCAGCCAAGCAGAAATGCTCCCGCTGCTGAAATCTTGATGTCCGCGCCGCCGATTGCTCTGTCCTTCATGGCCACGGCAAGCGGCACTTCAATGAGAAGCACCGCCGCCGCGCCGAGAAGCATGGAGGGGAAGGAGGACAGCTTCATAATCGTCCTTGTAGGTTCCGCCGCACTTCTTGCAGGTGTGGAGAGTGTACCCCTCTTCGGTACAGGTGGGCTCCACAACGGTCTCTTCGTATTCGCAGTCCTCCGGGAAGGAGACGTCCTGACCGTAGTTCGGATCGTTCTGATCGAGATGGACGTTGACCGCTCCGCAGAACGCACAAGTGGTGCGCGTGAGATGCTGGCCGGTCACTTCGCCGTCTTCGTTGTACTGCGTTTCATAGGAGTGCTTGCTGCCGTAGATGTGGGTACACCAGTTCGCGGAGGCCGGGATTGCCAGCGTCGTCATTGTCACTGCCGCGAGGATACCGGCGACAATCTTGCCGCCAAAGGTCTTGAAGTTCATTCTGTTATTCCTCCAGAAATGTTGATTTTATTTTGTTTTGGGGTGTGGGAAAGGAAAAGGGGGTTATCGCATGACGGCGGTTTTGTGCCGCTTCTTCTACGGCGGAACCACCAGACGCCGGATGTAGGGCATTTCCATGATCGTTTCCTCCACGGCTTATCCGCCGCCATTCAGGTCGGCGTTTACCATCATCGCATAGTGATGATCCAGGGTTGATACGGCGTTGAACAATGCTGCGAGTAAATATGCTTTTGTGCATACTACTTTGCTGGGGTTGTCACGAATGCTTTCCAGAACTGTTTCAATGTGTTCTGAGGTGATCCCGAAAAACCTTTTTCGCACATACGCCGCAGGGAACTCCTCCTCACGGCTGATACGGATTGTGGGACTTCGATTGATCATGACCTCCACCATGATCTCAACCAGCTCGTCCAGCTGAACGCGGTTTTCACGGTCACAGAGACGATCATATCGCTCAACATGTCCTCCAATTATGATTCCAATACTGATTGTCTTCAACGGGCATCCCTCCTTCTCGGCTTCTCCTTGAAATACGGTCGGCTATCGAAATACAGATCTTTTCCATCCGGCGTATGCTGTACGGCGTCCACATGGAAAGCACAGCGATCCATCCCGCACAGGAAGTTTTTCCTTCCTATAAGGCTTATAGCGTCATCTGCTGAAATTCTTTTCCCATCGATCTCAAAGATCGTTTTCTTTATGGCTCTCTCGATCTGAAGGATGCTGTGTTCATCCTCAAACATCTCTTCCCGCAGGAATTGTCGATCTTCCTCGGTCAGCTTCAAAATATGATCACCTCCTCAGCTTAGACTCACTCTTTAGGTTTTTTGAGTTTTTTCGAGACGCTCTCGCGGTACTCGTAGACCGTTTTCTCCGGCATCGCGTGACGAATCATGTAACGTCATGTAATGACTACGTTCGGAAGACAGTGTATTCTGTCGCTTACAACATTTCATCCCCTGTGAATGAAAAAAGACCAAACCGATTCCTGATAAGAAAAAGTTTGGTCTTGGGTGAAGCTGACGGTCAACAGTCAGTTATACCGTCAAATTGACATGTTTGGTTTTGACAGAATTTCAGGTGATTTCTTGTTTAGGTTCACGGTGATCACTGGACTCAAGCAAGGTTCAGAATCATGGAAACAGGATTAACAGCAGTGAATATTCGCAAGAAAACATGCAGCAAATATTCATTCCGTTAAGGCTATGTAATTCCTTCCTGCGGCTTATGACTATTTTTTAGTCCCCCGTTGCACCTCCGCACCCCCGGACCAAATTTGCACCCTCCGCCCACCCGCTGATTCTTCAGCCGCGCCGGAAATTAGAAAAGCACTTCAAATTTTACTTTGAAGTGCTGTTTCTAAGAGAGTGGAGCATACGAGACTCGAACTCGTGACCCCAACACTGCCAGTGTTGTGCGCTCCCAGCTGCGCTAATGCCCCAGGTTCGGAACGGGCCGTATAACTTGCACCTTCAGGGACTCGAACCCTGGACCCACTGATTAAGAGTCAGTTGCTCTACCAACTGAGCTAAAGGTGCATAAGTATACGGCCGTTCACTCACTCCCCCAACTGGACTCGAACCAGTGACTGCCTGTTGTAGTTAGGGAAGTGTTTTGGCGTTATTTTGATCACAGCGCACCGATGAATCGGTAATTCACTGTGATCTCCTGTGTGGTTCCCTGCTCTGTCTTGATCTTCTTTCCGACTGTGATTGTAGAGACCAGACGGTTTAGCATCTCCTTGTCCAATTCCGTGACATCCTGATACCGTTCGGCAATTTCGAGGAAGTTCTCCAGATTCTGCCGGGTGTCTGCGGTGTTTGCCAGCGTCTCTTTCAGTTCAGCGAGCCGTTCCTCCGCCCGGTTCTGTTCCGCTTCGACCCGCTCGGCCATCTCCTTGAATTTCCGGTCCGAAAGGATTCCGTCGAGGCGGTCGTCGTAGAGCCGGTCGTATTTGGCGGAAAGCTCACTGATCCTCTTTGTCAGGTCGGCGATCTCGCGCTCCATCAGCTGCCGTCCGGTATCGTCGGAATCGCCGATCTTTTTCAGCACCATCTTCATGAACGCTTCCCTGTTCTCCTGAACCGCGTACAGCATTTGCTTGATATCGCTGAGAACGGCTTGATACAGAGTATCGTATGTGATGTAGTGACTGGTGCAGTACTCCCTGCCCTTCTTGCTGTAGGTCTGGCACACGAAGTAGTTCTTCTGGGTTTTGGCGTTGGTGATGCCAAGCGCGTATCCGCAGTCACCGCATTTGACCAGTCCGGCGAAGATGTTGACGAAGCCGTTCGAGGTTTCACGCTTCCGGGTCTTCAGTCGCTCATGTGCCGCATTCCACAGCTTTTCGTTTATGAGAGGCGGGAAGCGGTTCTCTACGACGATCCATTCTTCTTCCGGCTTGTGGATGACCTTTTTGTTCTTGAAGGAGGCGATCCGGCGCTTTCCGCTGATGAGGTGTCCGAGGTAGGTTTCGTTGGAGATGATGTGGTAAACCGTCGTCAGGTTCCATTCCGTGGGGTCCTTGCTATAGGAGCGCCCGGCTTGCTGTGCCTGATACGCGGCAGGAGTGGTTACCTTCCGTTCGGTAAGGACTCTGGCGATCTTGTTGTACCCGTATCCCTGATACGCGGCCATCTCGAAAATCCACGTGATGATCCATGCGGTCTTTTCATCCGGTTCGAGGACGTGCTTGTCCTCCGCAGATTTTTTGTATCCGTAAGGTGCCTGCGAACCGATGAACTCTCCGTTTGATGCTTTCGTGATGAATGCCTGCCGGATTTTCCGGGAACAGTCTGCGGGGTAGTACTCGTTGAAGATGTTCTTGATCGGGACCATGAGGTCGTAATCAAGGCTTCCTCTTTCGGAGTCCACGTCGTCCCCGATGGCGATGAACCGGATTCCCATGTTGGGGAGTGTGACCTGCAGGTAGGTTCCGACTTGAAGGTGCTCCCTTCCGAACCGGGACAGATCTTTCACGATGATCGTGTTGATCGCACCGCTTTCGGCATCCTTCATCATCTGCTTGAAGGCGGGCCGGTTGAAGTTCGTGCCGGTGTAGCCATCGTCCTTATAATAATTGAAGATTTCCATGCCGTGATCGCGGCAGTAGTCTCCGAGGATTTTGGTCTGCGTTTCGATGGACACCGACGTACCGTCCTGGGCGTCATCGTCGCTGAGGCGGCAGTAGCAAGCCGCTTTGATTCTTCTCTGCTCTATGGTTTTCATTCTCTCTCCTGTTCCGAGCAGAGTGGTTGGGATTGGAAACAGGATACCACATCCGGGTTCCCGTGTCCAGCCGATCTGCTTTCGGATCTGTTATTTTTCTGATAACTTTCTCTTTTCCCCTTGACAATGTGTACTCAATCGTATATACTATATTGCACAAGGAGGTGTACCCATGAACTTCTACTCTATCCGCGACCTGCGTACCGAAACCAAAAGAATCTGTGACCACATCCAGTCTGCCGGAGAAGCCGTCATCACCAACAACGGCAAGCCTACCGTACTGATGCTCGACATCTCTGAGGACAATTTTGAAGAATTGCTTCGCGCCGTGCGTCAGGCAAAAGCCATGATCGCTTTCAATTCGATGAGGAAAATCGCCGAAGATAACGGCTTTATGTCTGAGGAAGAAATCGAAGCTGAAATCCAGGCAGCCAGAGAGGAACGGCGGTCTAAGACATGATGCTCGCTGTATATGACACCAATGTCCTCGTCTCTGCTTTCTGGACTCCGCAAGGAAAGGCTTCCGCTCTCTTGCGTGAAGTGATCTCTGGGAAAATCACCCTGTGCTACGATGCACGGATGATGTTTGAATACCAGGACGTTTTGCTCCGTCCCAAATTCAAGTTTTCCGAATCCATGGTATCCTCGATTCTGGATTTCATCCAAACCAGCGGTCTGTCGGTCGCGCCGCCCACCGTTTCCGATGTGCAATTCCCAGACGAGACGGATCGTGCTTTTTTTGAAGTGGCCCGGTTCTGCAGCGCGCCTCTTGTGACTGGGAATTTGAAGCATTATCCGCTGAATCCCATGATCATAACCGTCGCTGATTTCTACGACACGCATATCCTTCACCATTCCGGCACTGCTTCTTCCAAAATGCTGCAGGCACAGTCGTTTGGAGACATTGTTCCGCCGCGTCCATTCGGAGAAACGCAGGACGCTTTGAAGCAAAATGTATTCACCGACGCAGAGGATCGAACCGAAATTGAGCATCTCAGGGGAGAAATCAAATAACAGTCTGTGTGTTTCCTTCGATAAACGGAACCAGGAAAGGTCGCTCATTCTCCCCACCTGATGGATATTTCTCACGCCGGAAACGCCGGAAGCTCCTTAGCCCGCCTCATTTCCTCCATGACCTTCTCCGCCACATAATCGGCGTAGAGTTCGAGAAGGTTCTGATCCCCGAACGTGCGGCGGATGATGATCTTCGACTGACGAGGTTCTTCGGGATGTTCTGCTTTCTGAGCCGCAGTTCTGTTTGTGATTGTTTCCATAGGTTTTCCTTTCTTTGAATCCCCCGCTGGCAAGAATCGTGAGGAGCGATCTTTGTCCGGCTGCGGGATTCTTTCATTATCTTCTTCTGTTTGTCCTTCGGGCAGTGGCGAGCACCCCGAGGACATTGTCGTGCGCGTGGAATATGCCGCATCGGTCGCAGAGGATGCGCTTTCCGGTGGTGCAGCAGAGCGTGCAGGAATGGTCGAAGTTCCTGTTGGCTTCGCTGACCGAATGGCTGGCTTTCTGACGGTCGATTCCTATCTCTTCAAATCTGGTCATGGCGTTCAGGATTCTCCTGAACTGTAAGGTCGAGGCTGTATGACAGGACATGGTTGAGGACACGCATGGTGCTGTCGTCGGCCTGACCGATCCATTTCAGGATGCGGCTCTTATCGATGGTGCGAATCTGCTCCAGCATTACTCTCGAGAACAGGCTCAACTTCCCTTCCCGCAGACGGATGGATATGTGGGTGGGAAATCTTCTTGCCTGTTTTTTACTCGTGATACAGGCGACAACGACGGTTCCGCTCTTTTGGTTTGCCTTGTCGTTTTGGATCACAATCACAGGCCGGGTTCCTGTCTGCTCATGTCCTATACTGCCGGACAGGTCGGCGGTATAGACTTCACCGCGTTTGACGGTCATGGTCATGTCTCCCTTCGGTGGTGTATGTAAGTCCGCGGGGGAGGATTATCCGAAACGGACGTACCTCCCCTGCGGGCGCTTCTAAGTCGTTTTGTGTAAGTCTCCGCTTTTGTCCCAGACTCCCCCGGAGGCAGGCGTCAGACAGACGGCTGGTTGCTGGCCAGCCTCATGGGAATCTCACCCTCGCCGGGTACTCCGCCGACCGCGCCTTTCGGCTGCGGAAGTATCATTATCCCTCGCTGACGGTCATCGCGGTCCGTGGGTCGCAGTCCCACGGTCGGGGTCTCTCGCCGGATCTTTCGATCTGGTCTTGTCGCCCTGTCGCTTGCAGTCTCCTGCGTCAGCGGGAACGTATCTGTCTGATGGGTTATTCAGTTGTAAATGAGCAGCGGGGGGATTTGTCCCCTCACTTCTTATATAGCAAAAATTCCGCGTTTGAACCCTAAATAATCAGAGTTTTTTCATCATAAGGTTTTTGATTTTCTGTAAAACGCTTTTTTTCCGCCTCTGCAATTCAGTTTGGCTTATGCCAAGTGCCTTTGCAGCCTCGCGTCCAGACATGTCAGCCCGTTTTCCGTTTTCATCGTCGTGGAAAAGCATATCGATCAATCGCCTTTCTTCCGGCGCCAAAAGAGGTCTGACTCGGCAAAGTGCCTCCAGAAGTCCTCTGTGGACAACTTCATCCTCAATGTTTACTTCCTCATCTACAATTGTTTCAGCGAGTGGCATTTCATCTCCGTTATCGCTAATTACGGTATCATCAAGCGAGACTTCCTCTGCATTGATTTCAGATTTGACTTGATTGTGGTAACGGGTCTTCCGCTCTCCTTTGGTTTCACCTTTCGTGGTGTTTTTCACTTCTTCGATACCGATCATATTTCCACCGTCATCTTGATACACGAAGAAGCGTTTTTTCTTTCCTTCTTTCGTCTGCAGATAGTCGTAGAGTTCTTTGCCCTCCAGAACAATGAACCGTCTGCTCCCATCCTCCGAAAGAATCGTCCCGCTTTCGCTCTCGATGAAGTACTTTGTCGCCATGTGAATGTCCTTTCCCCATGGATCATCGCGCAAAGGACATTCAGAGAATTCAAACTGGCATCGCTGCCTGACGGCAGACCAGTTCCACAGCAAAATGGATGCATAGGAACGAGGGGTGCCGTCCGAAGTGCGTGGATTCCCAGTGGGGATCGCGCTTCGTCTGAACATCCTTCGCCCGTATGCATCCAGGCTTGAAATATTATTTTTCCGGTTTCGGAAGGCTCATCACCGTTCCGCTCCCGACGCACATATGATACAGCATCAAGACTCGAAACTCCATAGCAACGGCTGAAATGCAAATTTGCATATACAGTCCAATATTCATTCATTTCAGAGCGTTTTTGCTCTCGTTATCCAACTCAAAACGCAGGATTTACTCCAATCCGATGCAAAACCATGATTTCAAAAGAAAAAAGCCGCTGATTTACTTGTCAGCGGCTGAAATATGCAATTGTAAACAAAATATAAAAATGAAGTTCTTTCTCCGCCTGTATGATGTCAGTGATAATGAAAACCTGTAAATCGGTGTACCGATCCAAGATTACGATATACACGATCTCCGATCCCGTGTCGAGATCGTATTTCAGGACACGAATCTTTTCGCCAAGTCTCTCCGGGACAATTTGAAGCTGTACACGGAACCCGTTAGTATTTTCCCACACCAACACACTATTAAGAAATCCCGGAGTGTCACACACTCCGGGATTCAATCTTTGCAGAGTAAGAGTTTTAATACAGTTATTCGCGACATTTTATCTTCAACGCAATCTTCATGAATGCTTCTTTGTAATTCCAAAACGAGTAGAGCATCTGCCTTAAGCTACCTATGGCGATTTGTTATGAAGTATCGAATAATGCATGTTTTATACCAGTAACCTATCAAGAATATCCAATATGTCAGGATAATCATCTACCCAAATGATTTCTACTCCCATTTTCAAGAAATGGTTACTAATGACACTCAAGTCTTTTGAAGCTGTTTCATTTTTTGCCATAATTGCGTAATGAACTTTAATATCTGATTTGGTGATTTGTAACAGGCGCCGGATGTTGGGGTCAGACAAGCTACTGCCTATAAACAAACAAGTGTTTTCTCTAAAGAAAGATAGTTGACACGAAATGGCCCAATCATATGGATGATTATATAACTCGTTATAATTTGATTCCGTTAACACAATAGACTTATAATGTTCCTCTTGCATATCAGCCTTCTTTTTTACTTGAGGAAAGAACCCGTGGGCATGGTATATTGGAATTCCTCTTCTGGGCATACAGTATTGGTTATAAATAACAGAGTATGGAACATTGATTCTATCCAACCTCTTTTCCAAAAAGTCATCATAATTATATGTTAGAATCCTGAAGTTTTTTCCTTTTTGGCATCGAAGGATTATATCTACAATCGAATCGATCTCATGACGGTTTCTGTCAGGTTGGGAATTGGAGTATATCCCATTGTGAATATCCCAATAGAAATCAATATCACTTTTATATATATCTTTGCATAGCTCTGCAGTAATTAGCAAAGTATCACCGATTCGTTTGCATACATCATCGGGCGATAGAATTGATTGTTCTTTCAACAGCTTATCTTTTAAATAGTTTAATAGACTATTCCAATCTTTAGCACCCAAGTCGCAAGAAACACCAGCGCCTAATACTAAAGCAAATGACTCGTTTTCATCTATAGTTTTTTTAACAACCAATAAATTGTTCTCTGATTTGATGTGAAAATCTTCATCATCAATAATCAAGGTCAAATCCGTTTCTTTAATTCCCTTTAATGAGATTGCATTATTGTAATCAACCGGGAACTCTGCAATCCATCTATCAACTGTATCTCTATCCCATACAATAAGCTTTTTGTGTTCTTCCTCGCTGAGTTTCGTATTATGATCAAGGGTAGAATTTGTTATCAATATAAAACAGCTGTTATTATTCAGGATGTCTTTGTACTGGTTAATCAAGTTCTGTAAACTGAGTGTTGTTCTTGTAGTATATTTAAACTCAAATACGACTGGCTGTTCAATGTTCTCAAAACCAATAGGAGCAATTGCGTCGTATATGCGATGTTTATTTAATTTTGCGTTATTGACATCCTCATCAATGAAATCCGTACCTTCACCTCCTTTTATGATTTGCCCAAATCTGGCCGCCTTCTGTCGAATAACAGCCAAAACAAACGTCGTAAATTCTTGGGAATTTGCGAATCTCCTTTCATCCATCGTTAACCTCCATATTAATATTTTCTGGTGTTAATATCTAATAGCGCGAATCCAGAACATATAGATCTGTATATTTAGAGTGATTATATGTATTTTCATTGCGCACACTCCGCAGAATGCTTCTTTCATGACTTACTGTAACATCCCCTTTCTATTCATTCTACCCACATTATTTCAAGTTTTTTGTGATATTCGCGCTGATGTGTTTTTTGTTTGATTAAACAATCAAATAGTTAAGCCTTATGCTTATCGCCTAAGCAAAGTTTTGGCTTTTCATAATGCCTTACATACGTTTCCTTTTCTTCTTACAGAAACATATATACTTTACAAATCAAGCTATTCTTGAAAGCCACACAAGATATTTTGAAGTTAATGTGTTTTCCTTTCTCGAATTCATCCATATCTATGTTATAGTTCTGATATCTGTTATAAACGCATCTATCTCTTTATATCTTTCAGCTGCTCTAACAGTCTTAACCGATCTGTAACCTCCTTTTCTTTGCTTCCTCTGTACGGCTCCAAGATCTCTTCCGCTCTATTTACATTGCACCGTTCAAGTAACGCAAGCGAATACATGGAAGCAGCCAGCTCGCCCTTATCCTTGAGGGCGGTATAGAATTGATAGGCTTCCTCGTACCTTTCCATCTTGTCCAGCGCATATGCTATGGATCCGTTCCAGATGTCGCAGTTGCTCGGACTCCACACAAACAGAGAAAGCATGTCCTGACAATATGGCACCATAGCTTCATAATCCTCTGCCTCATCCATGTATCTTGTCATTTCTTTCAGGAGAAGGAAGAAGTCATTGTGAATCTCATTTTTTATCCTCTTCTGTGGGTAGTTGATGTCCAAATCAGCTGGTATTATCCTTCCTCCACCCTTATAGCTCATTGTAGCTACTGTCTTCAGATATGCCCTCGTTTCAGGCCATAGCCTTTTGAAAGCTGCAACGATATTCATGGCATTATCCTTCGGTGTTCCCCATTTTCCGTTCATGGAAAGAACAAGGTATGCCACAGGGCTGAATTTCTTGGCCCATTTTAGGGCTTCAAGCATGTCTTTTCGAGACGCAGAAATCATAACGCCTCCAAGCGGGTGAATGTTACGAGGGTCAACAATAGTTTATCACATGCAGGTATGAAAAACAAGGGGGTTTACAGAATCATGTTGAATTTTGCCGATTTCTGGGCTATACTGGAAGGGGAGTTGAAGACGGATTTGTCCACAAAGCAGATCATCAAATCCGACTTTGCTCAATTCACTTTTTTAGAAAGGAGCCGTCACTGATGGAGCGCCTTCGCTGCGTCGTCGAGCGCATCACCTACCAGAACCCGGAAAACGGGTACACCGTCCTGAAATGCAAGGCCAAAGGCTTTGACGATCTTGTCACCATCGTCGGCTCCATGCCGGAAGTTCATATCGGAAGCGTCATGGTGATGACCGGAAACTGGAAGGTGGACGCGAAGTATGGGCGTCAGTTTTCGATGGAATCTTACGAGGAGACGCTACCCGCCACCGTCTGCGGGATTGAAAAGTACCTTGGCTCCGGCTTGATCAAAGGTGTCGGACCGAAGTTTGCCTCCCGGATCGTGAAGGAGTTTGGTGCGGATACGCTGACTGTGATCGAGGATGACCCAGATTCCCTCATAAAGGTTCCTGGAATCGGTAAAATCCGGGTGGAAAAGATCAAGAAGAGCTGGCAGGATCAGAAGGAAATCAAGAACATCATGCTCTTCCTCCAGAGCCATGATGTCAGCACTAGCCACGCGACAAAGATTTTCAAAACCTACGGCAACGACAGCATATCTGTGGTTCAAGAAAATCCATACCGTCTCGCAGACGACATCTGGGGCATCGGCTTCAAAACGGCGGATACTATAGCAGAAAAGATGGGTTTCGGACATGAGAAGTACGAACGCCTGCGGAGTGGGCTGCTGTACACGCTGAACAAGCTCTCTGAGGACGGACATTGCTACGCAACACGGGATATGCTTTTGAAAACAGGCGTCGAGCTTCTCACAGTGGAAGAACCGCTTCTGTCCACCAGTCTGGACAGCATGATCCAAGCAGAGGACGTAAAGACGGAACCTCTTCCCTCTCCTCCGGCCGAAGAATCCAGCGAGGTGGCATTCTCCGAAGAAACGGTTCCCTCCGATCCCGGTAAGGTAATCTATCTTCCGCCCTTCTGGTTTTCCGAGGTAGGGTGTGCCAGAAGGCTTGCCTCCATTGCTTCTGCTCCTTGTCAACAAAAGCCGGTGGACAAGGAGCGGCTGGAAAACTGGATCAAGCAGAAGACAGGGATTGATTATGAAGATTTCCAGATTCAAGCCATTGCCACCGCGCTGGAAAACAAGATCACCATCCTGACCGGAGGTCCTGGCACGGGTAAGACAACGACCACGCTCGGTATCATCACGGCGTTTCAGGCTCGTCACGCTGATATTCTGCTGGCAGCTCCTACGGGACGCGCCGCCAAGCGCCTGTCCGAAGCGACAGGAATGGAGGCGAAGACCATCCACCGCCTTCTGGAAGCCAAGCCCCCTGAGGGGTATCAGCGAAACGAGGAAAATCCGCTCGAAGGGGATGTTCTGGTCGTGGACGAATGCTCCATGATCGACCTCATGCTGATGTACAACCTCCTGAAAGCTGTCCCGGACAACATGGCTCTTGTTCTCGTCGGCGACGTCGACCAGCTTCCGAGCGTAGGCGCGGGGAACGTACTTCGGGATGTAATCGCCAGCCGCCGTTTCCCCGTCGTCCGGCTCCGGAAGGTATTCCGTCAGGCGACGATCAGCCGTATCGTCGTCAACGCACACCGGATCAACGGAGGCCGGATGCCCGATCTTTCCAACGGGAAAAACACGGACTTCTTTTTCCTCGAGCGGGAGAACCCAGAGGAAGCCGTGCACACGATCATTGAGCTTGTCAGAACGAAACTGCCTAACCATTACCACACGACGGATATCCAGGTGCTGACCCCGATGCAGCGGGGCGAGGTGGGGGCAGGAAATCTGAATCTCGCACTTCAAGAAGCGATCAACCCCGGAACGGAAGGACTGAGGCGCGGTGGGATTCTATACAAAGCGCGCGATAAAGTGATGCAGATCCGGAACAACTACGACAAAGAGGTTTTCAACGGAGACATCGGCGTCGTAAATGCGGTCGATCTCGAAGAGCGGGAACTGACCGTCCTGTTCGATGGGCGGGAGGTGGTCTATGACATCTCCGAGTTGGACGAGCTTGTCCTTGCCTACGCCACAACGATCCACAAAAGTCAGGGATCCGAATATCCTATCGTCGTCATGCCCGTACTCATGAGCCATTATGTCATGCTCCAGCGGAATCTGATCTACACCGGCGTCACGCGGGCGAAGAGGGTCATGGTCATCGTCGGGACGAAGAAGGCGCTTGCCCACGCCATCGGCAATGTAACCGTTCATAAGAGGAATACCCTGCTCGAATGGAGACTGATGAATACCGCTCTGCCGGAACGCGCTCCTGTCAGCAACTAATGAATTGTACCAATTCAGAATAATAGAGGATCGAAAACATGAGTAAACTAACCCCTGTTAAACTAGACCAGGTCATCAAAGCCATCGAGATGGGCGACGATACTTCCGAATCCTTTTATGACCGTGAAACCGGAGAAATCGTGTGGGTCAGTTCCATGGCAATCTGCCGGTAAGAAAAAGTCGTTGAAAATTTCCCGTGCCGGCGTTTATCTGAAGCCTGCTCTTGTGGAGGCTACTCACGCGGCAGTCAAATCCACGGAGAAGCAGCCCTACTTCAGAAGCAAGTACGAACGCATCATGAAACGCAGTGGAAAGAAACGCGCCATCATTGCCGTTGCGCGGATGATGCTGACCGCGATCTTTGCCATGTTCAAAACAGGAGAGGTTTTCAATCTCTGCGATCTTCAGAAATACGACATGCCAGAAGAATTGAAGAGGAAGCAGACTGTCCTTCAAGCGAAAGAAGCGGTCAGATTTCTTGAATCTCTCGGTGTTGTCATTGAAGGTTCGATTTCTCTGGAGTCGTTGGCGAGTTAGCTTCCTTCAGAATACGTGCCTCATTGAGGTTTTGCTTTTGCGCAATTCTCTTGATTTTTCGTTAGGGCGGTACCGTAGAGATTGTTTTCACAGTAGCATCTTACATGCGAATTTGCATATACAGTCCTTTATTCATTCATTTTGGGTGGTTGTGTCGACGTTGATCGTCTTTAATCGCAGGAATCGTCACAAGCTGATCCAAAATCATGTTTTCAAAAGGAAAAAAGCCGCTGGTTTACTTGTCAGCGGGTGACATATGCAATTTTAAACAAAATATCCTCTTTTTTTGTCAGAATTCCTATTTTTTGCTAATCTCCAGATTTTTCGACATTACATATAAATGGATAGCGGCCAGATGTTTGTCTTTTTTTGAGACTTATTTGTTATTTGAGCTTTTTCTCAATTGTATAATTAACTGTTTTTCAAAATAGTGAAGGCACTAGATCAAGTCATTGCCTAATATAGCTAAACCAAACTTCATATTCATTTTCTCTTCATTAGGCTTTTTATCCCGACATGTTCAGTACTTTATAAAACACATATACGGAGAATGACAAAATGGAAAGATCGGAAAATCTCAAACAAATTGACTGTGCAATTCTTTTTATGCTTGATGAAGAGCGGGATCTCTTCATTGAAGCAAATCACAAATTTATCCTTCTCGAAAATAGCATAGAAGATGGTTTTATTGAATTCATATTTCTTGACAAAGATTGTAATATTCGATCTGGTGTAATGTGCTCAGACGGAACAAACATGGGAAATCATAAAGCAGGAGTTCTTTTTTATAAGTTGTCTCGCCACTATGTAGCAAGTCTATATCTTAATGTTGGTTTAGCAGCTAGATTGAAAGATGTCAATGTTGGCGATGTCCTTTTTGTCGACAGACTATCAACTGCTGGCGAAAATAATGCAAATAATAAACCTTACCAACAATCTGATGCTATTAGCTATTCACCTATTGCTAGACGCCAAAAAAGGATTCGAGAAGCAATTGGAGTCTGTTCACACTAATGCATCGATAATCATTGCAAACAAAATGAACCCGGCAAAAACAATGTCAAGTTTATCGTAGCGGGTAAAAACTCTGCGAAACCGCTTCAAGCGGCGGAAAAAGCGTTCGATCTCGTTGCGACGCTTATATAACTCCTTGTCGTATTCCCACG
>Ga0256405_10006619_pt1 | contig 18348 bp, 19 predicted proteins | sample RumenRJG_02DNA_FD_189096 | JGI IMG/M metagenome (GOLD analysis project Ga0256405, IMG submission 189096) | Bovine rumen microbial communities from Lethbridge, Alberta, Canada - RJG_02 | ecosystem: Host-associated > Mammals > Digestive system > Stomach > Rumen | place: Canada: Alberta... | reverse complement strand
GTTCGAAGGCACCGGAGGACATTTCGGAAACATTGTCTTCGAAAATATCGACCTCCGTCCGATGAAGAACAACTATGACTATTCCCGCCCCTTCCTGTTCAAACTCGGCGGCAACATAGAGAGCCTCACCCTCAAAGACATATACCACCACAAACCGGGATTCAACCACCGTTTTGCAGTAATAGGGGGCGCTTACAACAGAGACAAGCCAAGGGATGCGGGCAACCCCACTTCCATAGAAAGGCTGATCGTTGACGGCCTCTACGTCGTAGAGGACAAACCAGAAGCCTGCCAGGAAGCATTTTTCGACATCGTGGGCGCCGACGTCGGGCTGATTTCACTGGACAAGGTGATCATCAGCCGTCCTGAAGGTCTCGGAAGCAACGGCTCCCTGGTCCGCATCCAGGATGGGACCGTCAGAAAAATAATAACGGGAAACATTTACAGCAACCCCGGGGTGGAAACCCTGGCCAGGTAAACCGCTACTTCACGAAAGACATCTCGTCAAGGAGGTAGTCCGCATGGCCTATCTCCTTGATTGTAAATAGTATATACCTTACGTCGATGGAGATGTTGCGGCAGAAGTCAGGGTCGAAGACATAGTCGCTCATGGTGCCCTCCCAAACGCGGTCGAAGTTGATGCCGATAAGGTTGCCGTCAGCATTGAGCACCGGGCTACCCGAATTGCCTCCGGAAGTGTGATTGGTGGCAAGGAAGCACACCGGCTGGGCCTCGTAGCCGCCGCGGGCGTATATATCCCTGAGTGTCTGCGGAATGTTGTAATCGAATATGTCAGGGTTGTCTTTCTCGATGATTCCTTTGAGGGTGGAAACGGGATTGTAGCTCACCCCGTCTGCGGGGCTGTAGCCTCTGACATGGCCGTAGGCTACGCGAAGCGTCAGGTTGGCGTCGGGATAGAAGGTCTTGTCCTTGCAGTATTCCATCTGGGCCTTCATGTAGGTGCGGTTGGCCAGGTTTATCCTCCTGCCGAGGGAATTTACCTGCGGGGCTATAACCTTTGAATAATGCGTGTTGAGAGCCTCGGCAAGATTCCTGGCCTCGAGGCTGTCGGCAAACACGGCGTCCTTCCACTCCTCCATCGAAGCGAACCTCTCCCTGGATTTCAGGAAATACTCCGGCTTGTAACAGTCGTCCAGACCTTTATCGAAGGCTGTCATCATGGCCGTGAATGTCTCTTCGTCGATCGGCCGGTAATAGTCCTTGGCGCTGACCGGACGACCGGAAGCCATCTGGAGCTTCTCTATCGCCCTCACGGTCTCATTGTAGTATTCATATGCCCTGAAGACGGGATTCCTCCTCGCATAGAGGCTCGCAAGAGTGTCCGTAATGCCCGCGCAGGGTTTTCCCTTGGCCCAGGCCTCGAACCCTTTCTCGAACTCCCGCTTTTCAGCCACGGTATTCATCTTCCTTATGCCCTTCTCCTCTCCCTGCCACTTCTTCCAGGCGTTTGCAACTCCGGCAAATTTCGAAGAATACTGGATCCGGACAGCCTGGCTTTGGGACATGTATTTTTTCATGATGTCGAGCCTGGTGGTCCTAAGAGCGATCTTCTGGGGATCGGAAATGTTGGCCACATAGTCCACCTCGGCCGAATGGACATACTCGCGGGTGCTGCCCGGACAGCCGTACACGAAGGTGAAATCGCCCTCCTTCACGCCTGCAAGCGAAATCTTCAGCGACTTCTTGGGGCGGTAGGGCACATTGTCCTCGCTGTAGTCGGCCGGCATGTTGTCCTTTCCCGCATAGATGCGGAAAATGGAGAAATCCCCGGTATGGCGGGGCCACATCCAGTTGTCCGTCTCGCCACCGAACTTGCCGATGGACGACGGCGGGGCTCCGACGAGGCGCACGTCGCGGTATTCGCGGAAGACAAAGAGGAAGTACTGGTTGCCGTAGTAAAGGGCTTCAACGCTGGCTTTCAGGCCCTTCCCGTCCTTCACAGCGGCCTCGCGGATCTTCTCGGAATTCTTCCTCACAAGTTCCGCACGGGTTTCCTCATCCATCTTGGCATCATAGCCTTCAAGCACCTGGGGCGTCACGTCTTCCATCCTTTCGAGGAACCTCACGGTCAGGCCGGGATTGGGCAGTTCCTCGCTCCGGTTCATGGCCCAGAAACCGTCCTTCAGGTAGTCATGTTCCACGGAGGAATGTCTCTGGATATAGCCGTAGCCGCAGTGGTGATTGGTGAAAAGAAGGCCTTCGTCGCTCACCAGCTCTCCGGTGCAGCCCCCGCCGAAAAGGACGACGGCGTCCTTCAGGGAGGCCTGGTTCACGCTGTAGATGTCCTCGGCGTCAAGGCGGAAACCCTTGGCCTGCATGTCGGCTATTCTCTGTGAAATAAGGGCGGGCAGCCACATCCCCTCGTCGGCGCGGGCCTGAAACATGGACAGAAGGGAAGTCGCAGCGGCAAGCGTAAATACGACACACTTGACTTTCATATTCATTTATGGTTTGATTTCCTTTATAGGATCATTCTCGCAAATATACCAATATTCTTCGCAGATAATATTATTTTTGCGTATCGACATTGACGTACAATGAACAACCTGCTGACCAGTATGCTCTCCAAGGCCGATCCTTCCAAGGTGGAAGGACTCGCCCGGTTTTTCAAGACCGGTCCCGGCCAATATGGAGAGGGGGACAAATTCTTGGGAATCAAGGTCCCCGTGACGCGTTCGGTGGTCAAGGAGCGCTGGAAGGAAACCAGCTTCGCGGAGCTGGAAGAATGCATCTCGAGCGAGTATCATGAAGTCAGGCTCGCAGCCCTGCTTTCACTGGTGGAAATCTTCCGGCATACCCGGAAAAAAGATTGTATCGACTTCTACCTGTCCCACACGGAGTTCATCAACAACTGGGACCTCGTGGACCTCTCTTGCTATCCCCTTCTCGGAGAATGGCTGCAGGACAAGGACCGTACGATCCTGTACCGGCTGGCCAGTGAAGGACGCAGCATCTGGGAACAGCGCATCGGCATTGTCAGCACCATGGCTTTCATCCGCCGCGGAGAACTTGAAGACACCTTTTCCATCTCCGACATCCTGCTGCATCACCCACACGACCTCATACACAAGGCCGTAGGCTGGCTCCTGCGTGAAGCAGGGAAAAAGGACAAGGAGGCATTGGAGGACTGGCTGAAAGGAGCCTCCGGGAAAGATGCTCCGAGATACCGCGTAATGCCCCGTACAATGCTCAGATATGCCATCGAACGCTTCCCGGAGCCGGAACGCCAAAAGTACCTGAAAGGCAATGCAGACTGAAAAACATCCTTTTGAGCCGTTCCTTCCGGCAAACGCCAGGATCTTGTTCCTCGGCAGTTTCCCTCCGCAGCCGCACCGATGGTGCATGCCTTTCTATTACCCCAACTGGATCAACGACTTCTGGCGCATCATGGGAATCATACATTTCAGCGACAGGGACCATTTCTGCATCGCTGCGGAAAAGAGATTCGATGAAGAGGCCATCAGGGCCTTCTGCACCCGTGAAGGACTTGCCTTCTATGACACCGCTTGCGAAATACGCCGCCTGCGCGACAATGCTTCCGACGCCTTCCTGGAAGTTGTAACGCCCACGGACATCCCTGCGCTTCTGAAGCGGATTCCCCTGTGTGATACCGTTGTAACCACCGGCCAGAAAGCCGCTGAGGTGATTTCCGGGACTTTCGGGTGCGATATCCCTCCAATGGGAGGATGCGTCCAGGTTGAATTCCTTTCCCGGCCTGTCCGCTTCTGGCGGATGCCGTCCACTTCACGCGCATATCCCCTTTCCCTCGACAAAAAGGCCGACGCCTACCGCCGGCTGTTCCCGGGGAAATGATCAGGGACGGATCTGGCCGTCGCCGTCAATCAGCCATTTGCAGGTAGTTATCTCCTCAAGGCCCATAGGGCCGCGGGCCCCGAGTTTCTGGGTGCTGATGCCTATCTCCGCTCCCAGGCCGAACTGGGCTCCGTCGGTGAAACTTGTCGGAGCGTTGACATACACGCAGGCAGCGTCAACCTCATCCTGGAACATCCTCGCGGCAGCCCCGTCTTCCGTAATGATGGCTTCGCTGTGGCCGGAACCGTAGCGGCTGATATGAGCCAGGGCTTCCGGCAGGCTGTCCACCGTCTTCACCGCCATCTTGTAGTCCATGTATTCGGTCCCGAAAGCATCAGGACCGGCCCGGTGGAGCCTGTCCCCCGGGTATTTCCCGTCAAGGGCGGCATAGGACGACCCGTCGGCATAAAGGTCTGTACTTTCCGTCAGGCCGGAGACCAGGAAAGGCAGGTCTCCAAGACGGGAAGAATGGATTATAAGGCAGTCCAGGGCATTGCAGACGCTCACCCTGCGGGTTTTTGCATTGGTGATTATCCTCTGGCCTTTCCGAAGGTCGCCGGAAGCATCGAAAAACGTGTTCACTACCCCGGCTCCGGTCTCGATGCACGGCACGCGGGCATGGTCCCTCACGAAATCAATCAGGCGGCGGCCGCCTCGGGGGATTACCAGATCCACATATCCTACCGCCTCCAGAAGCTCCTGAGTGGCCTCATGCGTGGGTCCGAGGAGGCTGACCGCATCGGGGTCTTCCCCTTCTGAAACGAGGACCTTCTTTATCAGGGTAACGGCAGCCTTATTGGAATGGAACGCATCCCTGCCCCCTTTGAGGATACATGCGCTTCCGCTTTTGAAGCAGAGCGAAAAAACGTCGTAGGTGACGTTCGGCCTTGCCTCGTAAATGACGCCGATCACCCCGAAAGGCACACTGACTTTCCTGAGGCGAAGGCCGTTGGGCATGGTTCGTTCGTCAAGTATCCTGCCGAGGGGGGAAGGCAGGGCTGCGACGTTCCTCATGTCGGAGGCAATCCCTTCCAGACGATCTTCCGTGAGCAGCAGGCGGTCATACAGGGGATTGTCCCTGTCCATGGCCGCAAGGTCTTGGGAATTGGCCTCAAGGAGGGTCCCTTTTTCAGCTATGACAGCCTCCGCCAGGGCCGTAAGGACGGAGCGTCTCCTGCCGTCGTCCAGCCGCCGCACCGAAGCCGACGCGGACTTTGCGGCCGCAAACAAACTATTGACATTCACACTCATACGGCCTCCTGTACTTTTACAGGCACGAATTCGGTATGCAAGGTGCCTTCCGGATCGGCCAGCACCTTGACAAGGATGTCTTCCACCCGTCCATTGGCGATGATTACCCGCACTCCCTGCGCCGCCATGGCTGCGGCGATACGGCACTTCGACTCCATCCCGCCCCTTCCGGAACTGCTTCTCTCCGAACTTATGAAACCTTCCACCGGATCTCCGGGCAACACCCGGGGGATCACCCTGGACCCCGGTTCTCCGGGGACTCCGTCATAGAGACCGTCCACGTTGGTGAGAAGAACAAGGGTTTCAGCCCCGGTCATGCCGGCCACGAGGGCCGAAAGTTCATCATTGTCGGTGAACATCAGTTCTGTGATGCTGACAGTGTCGTTTTCATTCACTACAGGAAGGACCCCCCGCTTCAGCATGACTTCTATGCAGTCTTTCTGGTTTTCATATTCCTGGCCCGGCTCGAAGTTGCCTTTCATGGTCAGCACCTGCCCGACCGTAATCCCATATCCCTGGAAAAGTTTGTAGTACAGGTCCATGAGCCTGACCTGGCCGATAGCCGAATACAGCTGCCTCTGTTGGACCTCCGTGAGCTTGCTGTCCTCCCGGATCAGGGAACGTCCGCAGGCTACGGCTCCGCTTGTCACCAGTACTGTTTCGAAACCTTTTTCGCGGAGGGAGACTATCTGGTCCACTATGGCGGATACCCGCGTTGTGTCCAGGGAACCGTCGGAACGCGTAAGGACATTGCTGCCGACCTTAACGACGATCCTCCTGGTCCTAGGGGCGCCTATCACGGTGAGTCCTTTGATCACGGACTCGCTGAACCCAGCATCTTCCATAGCATTCAATCCCCTGAGGGTAAGGCCGTTGGGAGTGGTGACCCGGTTGATTTCGGTTTCAGGATCAGATTTGTGGGAAAGGACCAGGCCTGTCGCTCCGCGTACAGTCTGGCAGACAGCATCGGCGGCGGCGCCTGCATCCAGTCCGAGATTCTCTCCTCCCCGCACTGCTGCGCTCAGATATCTCAGGGCATAGGCTATTCCGCAGGAGGCCAGGGATGTGCCTGCAAGCATCTTGTCAAGAGGTACTATTTCGCTGCGTCCGATCCTGTCGAACCACTCTTTCAGCAAGGCGGTCTGGGCTTCAGTTGCGGAAACGGAAGCAATATAGGTCATGCTTTCCCTTATCTCTGCCGCAGTGTTCGGAATGGCATATGCGAGGGAGGGCATGACGCCGTCCCGTACCAGCCAGGACCGGAAATCCCCGGGAGAAATGCCAGGAGCGAGGGATACCAGCAGTTGGCGGGAATAATCCAGGACGGGAACGATTTCCTGTATCATCCCCTCCATCTGCCAGGGCTTGACGGCAAAAAAGACGATGTCCGCCCCGAGTACGGCGGCCTTATTGTCTGTGGAAACGGAAAGTCCCAAAGGGACGAACCTTTCAAGGGAGGACCGGTGCCGGGCCGTCACCGTGATCGCAGAAGGCTCGATGGCTCCGCAAGCGGCAAAACCGCGGGCAATGGCACCGCCGATGTTGCCCGCGCCGATGATCGTGAATCTCATAACTAACCAACTGTTTTGACAAATGTACTAAATTAATCCTTATCTTTGAGGAAATTGAACAGCAATGAAATCCAAAGGCCTCCTTCTCGCACTGCTGCTGGCCGCGGCATGCAACCGCTTCGAACCATTCACCTTCGTCCAGATGAGCGACACCCAGATCGGCTTCCAGGACGACTCCCCCTCCTTCTGCCACTCAGAATCCCTTATGCGGGAGGCGGTGGATCAGGCCAACGCCCTCCGCCCGGAATGCGTCATCATCACCGGAGACCTGGTGGACGACTATACCGACCCTGTGCAGGACTCCATATTCAGGGTCCGCCTTGCAGGAATCGAGGCACCTGTCTACCTCGTGCCCGGGAACCATGACTACCCGGGAGGAACGCAGGAAAAACGCCAGGCATACATCGCCCAACGCGGATATGACCGTTTCTCATTCAAAAAGAACGGCTGCGCCTTCATAAGCATCAACACCAACACCATAAAGGACGGGACGGAAGAGATGGAAGCGGAGCAGCGGGCCTGGCTGGAGAAGGAACTCGCCGCCGCTGGGAAATGCAGGTACAGGTTCCTGTTCCTCCACTGCCCGATCGTCCGTGAATCAATCCAGGAAAAGGAGGATTATTTCAACTTCTCGATGGAGCAGAGGAGATGGTATCTGGACCTTTGCAAGAAATACGGAGTGGATATCGTCTTCTCCGGGCATTGCCACCAGGAATTCGCCACGGAAGTCGAGGGTATCCGACTGATTACCGCGGGTCCCGTCTGCAATCCCCTCGGCCACGGATATCCCGGCTACAATGTCGTAAAGGTAGGAAAGGATGGCATAGATGTGGCCTATACCGCCACCAGATAGGGTTCATAACGAAAAAAAAAAGTATATTTGTGATAATTAAAATCTATTTACAATGAAAAAACTCATTATTGCAGTTATCGCCATGTTCGCCGTAACGGCCGTGGCTTCAGCCTCTTCCTACAAAATCGATGAGGCAGCTGTCGATTCCGCCATTGAAAGCGCCGTCGAGGTTTCCCCCGTCGCTTTCATGAACGAGATGCCCTCGCAGCTCCCTGCAAACGCTCCCGTTTCCGCCACCGTTTCCTCAGGAAAGAGCGCGGTCGGTGCAATCCTCCTCACTTTCTTCCTCGGAGGGTTCGGCGTTCACCGTCACTACATGGGCACCCGCCCGTGGATGTGGGCCATCTACACCTTCACAGTCGGAGGCATTTTCGGAGTCGTTCCTTTCGTGGACTTCATCGTTGAAATAGTTGCGGCGGTAGAAGACGGAGGGATTTCCCGCTATTGCGGCAACACGAAATTCTTCATGTGGGGCTGATGAAGCTTTTCCGGCTTCAACTGCCGCTTTTAATCCTCATCTCCATCCCCGTTTCCGCCCAAAGACGGGTGGCTGCGGAGATGGAGGTGAAGACTTTATACTCCGGCAAGGTCTCGACCGTCCGGAGCAGGTTGTATTGTTCGGCTTCAGGCCGCCTGGTACAGGTCTTCAAGGCTCCTGACGAATACTACACGATCACCAATCCCGACGGGGAATTCCAGGTTTATTTCCCGAAAACAAACGAGGTTTACGCTGAAAGGAAGGCTGATTTCAGCGACCGGGACAACCTCTTCTACCTGTTCCTATCCGGACACGGGGACGACCTGGGCCTCAGCCTTTATGGCTACAGGCTTTCCTCTACGGCAAGGGAAGGGGACGGAACCGTCAAAAGGGTATATGTGCCTTCACTTCCGGGCAAAGGAGCGGCGAAGATCGAACTGGTACTGGAAAACTACCTTCCCATCTACCTGGCCTATTTCAATGAGGGAGGCTCCGTCGTCAGCAAGACCTACCTTTCTTCCTACTCCCGTTTCTCCAATCTCATGCTTCCGCTCAGGGTCACTTCCGTCCAGTACACATCGAAAAAGGATTCGACCCTCACCCGCACCCTGTATTCAAACGTGACGGTTGACGGGAACGACGGACTCTTCGATTTCCGAGTTCCTGCAGATGCGCGTCCGATAAAGGACGTCCGCGGGGCAAAGCGATAACCCTCGCCATGCTGCGCCGCCGGTCTGTCATGCTGTTCCTGTCGCTGGTCCTGCCGTTCGCAGCGTCCGGGCAGGCTGGCGGAATCCTTGGTCTGCCGGACAGGATAATGTCCTCCTCGAGAATAGGCAGGGTTTCCTCAGCAAATATTCCGGAACTTCAGGTCCGGGACACGTCTTCGGTAGATTTCCCGGAAGGCGGGACAAGATGGGTCTCTGAGGATTACCCTTTCTTTAAATACCTGTCTGACAATAATCTGAAACAGGACGCCCTTACCCTCGTGTCGGGAGCGTACGCTCCTTCCGACACCCTGGATTTCCTCAGGGCGAAAGTCCTCTTTTCCGAATCGAGGTTTTCCACGGCTTCCAGATTGTTCGGCAAAGTTCCCCTATCTTCTTCCTTTGGTCATGAAGCCCTTCACTACCGGGTGGTTTCCCTCGCCAGCAACGGCGATTTCCAGGAGGCGGCCAGGACTCTTGACCAGAATCCATATTCTCCGGGTGAACGGGGATACGAGCTTTCAGCCCTGCAGGGGGCCGGGATAGCATTGCTCAGGGCCGACAAGGAGGAATGGGACCGGAGGAGCACCTGCTTCACCTACGGGGACTATGCGATGGCTGAAAGCGAGAGGATCCTCAAGGAAATCAGTTCTTCCCTGCTCTCTCCTTCAAGGAAAAGACCGGGTGTCGCCGCCGCCCTTTCAGCAGTGGTCCCCGGGGCCGGGAAGGTGTATGCCGGCAGGCTCGGGGAAGGGGTGGCGGCCTTCCTCACCGTGGGCTCCCTGGGGGCGATCACGGCGGAAAACTGGTGCAGACACGGACTCTCGGACTGGAGGACCATCGTCGCAGGGACCCTGTGCGCAACTTTTTACCTCGGAAACATATATGGCAGTTACATGTCGGTAAGCGTTGAAAACGATGAAAGGATCGCAGCCGGACATACGGTTGTCCTGTATCATATCCATCTTCCTCTGCGTTATATTTTCCGCTAAGGGACAGGATACCCGGGACAGTACCCTGCCGGAGACGGTTCTCCGGTGGGAAAGGATCGCTTTTTCAGCGGAAGATCCCGTGGTGGCGAACGACGCCCTCGTCTCCAAGGCTTCGTGCTACATGGACGCCGGGATGTACGGCGAGGCCCTGCAAACCCTGGAAAGGGTGAAAATGTACTTCCTTGACCAGGACAAAGCCGCCGAAGTCCTTTACCTTAAAGCGGTCTGCTCATGCAGGACAGGCGACTACGGGCAGGCCCTCGGTTTCCTTGAGGAAAGCGGCCGGGCAGAATCGGACCCTGCCCTGTATTCCCTCCTCCTGGCCCGGTGTCGTAGGTTTAAAGACTCGGAGAATCAGGCGCTTAAGCTTGCCGTGTCCGAGGCAGGAAGGGAGAGGGTCCGGCAGCTTTTTGCAAAAACGCCGAAACTGAAGAAAGAAGGAACCGCAGCGACCCTGTCGTTCTTCCCGCCTGCTGGACAGATCTACACGGGACGTCCGGCGGAGGGCATCCTCTCACTGGTCCTCAATTCCGGGGCCGCCGGCTTCACTGTCCTGGAACTCATCGACGGGGGATGGGTGACCGGCCTTCTGGGCGGAGGACTGCTCCTTAACGAGACCTTCATGAAGGGGAACATGGAGAGGAACGTCGCCCGTGTCGCCGAGGCCAACGACGCCGCCCTCGGAAAATTCACGGACTCCCTGGAAAGGCTCCTGGACTCTATAGGTCGTCAATAGGGTTCCCGCCGGAAGTGGTCACGATGCCGGACGGCGAGAAATTCGAATACCTAAGGATCACATGCCAGGAGGACTGCTCCTTCACGTCGGCATCAAGATAGATATTGCCGTTGGGAAGGTCATAGACGGCCAGGTTGCTGCCCTCGACCGTCCTCGGCTCGACGCCGTATTTCCGGGTAAGTGAAGCCTGAAGGTCATCGTAAGCCTTCTCCAGTGTGTTCCAGTCAGTGATTACGGGGAAATCCACCCGGACTTCCTTGACCGGATTGTTCCCTACAGGGGTCACCTTGCATCCGCTGTATCCGGCGAAATCACCGGTATATGTGCCGTTTCCGGAACTTCTGAATCCGGCCTTCACCAGCTCGTTACCGAACGCGGAAAGCGAACCCGTGATGGGAATCCCTTTGAAAGAAAGGGGGTTGGTGGCAGAAGATGTGGAAGCGCCGGTGGACGATGAGGAAGACCCGGTGGTCGACTGCCCGTTCGTCCCTGTGGTGGACTGGGAGGTCGTTCCCGAGCCCGTCTGCGACCCTTTGTTCTTCCCGATTCCCAGCGTCTTTTCCAGTTCCTCGGAAATGTCCTTCAGGGTCTTGTCCCCGCCATTGTCCTTGTTCTTCGGCGAGAGCCATCCTCCGCCGGAATCTTCGGTCGAAGAGTTCTCCGTCCCGCCCGGAAGCTGGATGATGTTTCCCATATTGTTCGTACAAAGCCTGACAAGCAGGTACAGGACCACGAGCCCCAATATAAGCCTCAAGAGTTTTTTCATTGCAGAATAATTGTTTGCAGGTTTATTTCCTTTCCTCACAAATATAAGGATTTCGCACGGAATTCCTGCACCAGCCTGTCAGGATTATTCCCTATTGTGGGCAAGGTGGAATTTCATGGCCGGGACCTTGCCCGCAAATCACGCTCTCAGCCAATATACCGTACAAGGTCCCCCCTCTGTTTTTCCACCTTGCCCACTTTTGGCCGAGCAACAACAACATGTCCTATATCACCGGCCTTGTCTCCGGCACTTACATCATCGGCATCGCCCGACCCTTCCCAACACACCAGGCACGGGGTCTCTTCTCTCTGCCCGACAACACTTGCCAATCCCCCCATTCCTGGCACACAGGACACCTGCGCCTGCGGAAGGTGGTGCCCTGAACGGGACACCTTAGGCACTTCAGAGCCGTTTCTGCGGAAGGTGGTGCTAGGAACGGGACACCTTAGGCACTTCAGAGCCGTTTCTGCGGAAGGTGGTGCCCTAAACAGGACACCTTCAGCACTCTCCCGTACAGCGCTCACGCCATTCACTGCCACGACGCAAACGAAACGGCCCTGCCCTTGTTTTCGTCACATCGAAATATGCCCTTTACATGGAGCCGGATTCGATGGTGGGAACGATCTCAGGATGGAGTCTGCACCTGGCAGGCGCGACCGTCCCCATCGGCGTCAGATTCTTGCATTACGGAGCGACGGTGGAGACGGCGCGGACGGGAATGAATATATAGCGTCCGTCTGAGGAGTAGTCGGCGTTGCCTGTTTCGGCAAAATGGAGTTGCCTGCAGACCCAGCTATGATCTCCCCATCTGTTGCTTGCAGTGGCATCCCAAGGACCCATGTATCGCCCTTCATCGCTGTGGAAGGCAGTTCCGTCCCAATAGCCTGCCGCGGGGAGATAGATGACGCCGCCCGCACCTGTGATGGAACGGGTCTTGTTGCCGCCATCTACGGGATACACCCATCCGGTGGACCAAGTGTTGCTGTTATAATCACCCTTTGTCTTCCAGCCCGGTCCCAACCAGACTGTTGCCGGGTCGTCATAAGCGTCAAGCGTGCAACTGGCATTGTACTTAAAAAGATGGCGGCCATCGTCCGTGCACCAGAAATTACCGGAGATGTCAGGGTTCTCCTTGAAGCACCAGAGCGGGTCCTGCGACCAGGGAATAATCTCCCCATATTGGAAATAGAGACCAAAATCATCTACATTATCGGCACCGACATTCCGGTCGGCGAAATACAGGGATCCGTCCCCGAGCAAATCCACCTTTTCCGGCTCAGAAGCCGCCCGCACCCATCCGGTATTGGGAAGTCTTACCGCAGCATGACCGGTGAGAGACTTGGTGAAAGTCCTCGTGAGAGCGGGGCCCTGCGTGTCGAAGAGCAGGAAGCGGCGCTCTTCGGCTAAAGCCCATTCATCCACGTCGATAATGCCGCTGAAAAGGATGCCGTCGCCGGATTTGCAGCCGGCCATCGGCTCGCCGTAAACGCGTTCCTTCTGGAAGAATACGCCATCCTGGCCGAGGGTATAGCACGACACCGGCTTCACCTTCTGCACGGCCAGGCGGTACCTGTCGTCCTCATTGTACTTGTCCCCGTCCGCTGGGATGTAAAACTGGACGAAACCGTCCGGGACCGTCATTTCCAATACACCGCTCAGCGTGGTCGCATCACTTGTGGATGTGAGGGTATAGTCGGACTTCTCCGCTTTCAGATAGTAAGTGAAGATATTTCTTACAGTATTTCCATAATTCCTGTCCGAGCCCTGAAAAACGTCAAAGGCTTTGAATGTGTAGTTGCTGCCATCTTTCGAGACCTGAAGGGGAATGGGCGTGGATCCGGAATATGCCCCAAGCCGGAACGGGAAATACACCGCGCTCATGGTGGCGCCGCTCTCCTCTAGGCCTGTGCCGTCCCAGCCGTCCGAGAAGGCAGCGTCCCAGTCGGAGGCCGTACGGGTCAACGTCGCATACTTCGGCGTATCCGAAATCTCCACGTTGTTAAAGAACACATAGACCACGTCGCCGGTCTCCCAGCGGCTTTTCACGGCCTTGGTCTTGGTGCCCGGCTGGTTGACCTTGATGTCAAAGATAATTTTGCCAGGGGACGAGACGTTTTCCGTACCGGGAGTCTGCTCCTCCACGGGTTCGTCAATCTTCTCCGCGCAGGATACGGCGACGAGGGCCGCGATGGCGGCGTAAAGCCCGAAAACAAACTTTTTCATACCCATTCCTCCTCTTCGTTTAATCCGTTAAAACGCACGCTCAGGCAGAGCGGCTGCGCTCCGCCGACTTCAATTTCCTCTACCGCAGGAGCGGTGTAATGCTGTTTTTCGCAGGTTTCCATATCATTACAATCCGACAGAAGGTTGATATTTTTGTTAAAGGTAGGCAATGCCGACGGACAGCTCGCTCACATTTCGAGAAAACCGACTCCCAATTCATGAATTGAGAAAAAAAACTGTCGCGGCGGAAGATTCTTCGCTGGAGCCCAGAATGACAGGGCGGGAGAGATCGGAGGTGGGTTCCCGTCCACGTCCAGGGCGATTTCGTGGCCAACAGGCAGCGCCGGGCGAGCGTTTCCGCCGGGCACGGCAAAGAAAAACGGCTGCCAAATGCAAATGAACCAATATGGACTTGACCGCATATATATCGCGGATTATCTTTGTGGAGAATCCGCTGTAAAGTAACCCCCTTTATCTTTTCTTTTCATCGAAATTAAGAATGCAGGCTGTAGGGAAGAAAAAACGCACTAGCCTGCATTCTCTTTATGATTTCGTTCTTATGACCAGGGGGATACTTTGCATCGGAACAGGGGGTCCCACTTACAAGAGAACGAGGGGTCTACTTTGCTTCGGAATTTCCATGTAGTGGCGTGCTCCTCCATACATAAAGTATTCTTTCAGGGTAGCGGCAGTCAGGGCTTCGCCCTCTTCCATTAGTTCTGTTGTGATTGCGTTGAGGCGTTTTCGGGTTGCTTCGAGGTACTCTTTGATTGGATTGTTCCGTTTTGAGGAGACAGCAGCCTTGAACTCCTGCGGGTTCTCCTTTCGGGGGAGTGTAATGATTGTCCTCTCTCCATTGACGATAATGGTGAGTTCTATGGGGGGAAGTCCCATCCGAGCCAGCCCTGGAAGCCCGGCAATAGAACCTGATGGAGAAGGTGTCCGTGAAGCGTTGCAGAATGCGTAATTTGTTAAACATTAAACATTTACGCATTTTTTGTGACGACTGGTTTGTGACGGGTTGACGATTCCGGCAGGTTCTGTCACAAATAAGAACATTTTTTGCTTGTTTTCCCTGTTTCCGGCTTGCTTTGTGCTTTGCTCAGTTGGTAGGGCACAAACTTGCTTCCAAGGGCGCAGGAGCGTGTTTTTGCACCCTTTCGCATATCAAAAAAAAAAGCCCTGCAAAGATTATCTGCAGGGCTTCAAGAGCGGAAAACGAGACTCGAACTCGCGACCCCGACCTTGGCAAGGTCGTGCTCTACCAACTGAGCTATTTCCGCGGGACTGCAAATGTACTACAAAAATTTTTATCACCAAAATTTTTTTCACTTCGATTAGAAAAACCGTCCCCGGGACATCAGGCAGAGGATGGCGCCGGGGACGGAGTAAATTGCAGAGCGCGTAGCCGCTACACTTCCAGGCTGTAGCCGGAACGGTAGTCGTAGTGCATCAGTTTAGTGGCCTCGGGATCGTTCATGAATTTCTGGACGATAGGGTTCCAGACTACGGGACGGCCGAGTTCCATGGCGATATTGCCGAGGTTGCAGACGGTGCAGGAGCTGTGGCCCACCTCGACGGGAACGTTGGGATCGATCCGGGACCTGACGGACTCGATGAAGGTGCGGTGGTGTCCGACCTTGGTCTCGTAGGGCACGTTGCCGTCATCCTGGGCGGAACGCATGTCCCAGCGCTTGTCGGAAGCCTCGAAGATGCCGCGGCATACCCTGATGTATCCCTTGTCGCCATATATCTTCACGCCGGGAGTGCCGTCGTCGAAGGGTTCTTCGGTGACCTCGATGCCGTTGTCATATTTGTAGGTCAGATGGTCGTAGAAGCTGTATCCGGGAGGGATAATGTCCACAGGACCGCCCAGGTCCTTGCCGATGGCCCATTGGGCGATGTCGAACATGTGGGCGCCCCAGTCGGTCATAAGGCCGCCGCCGGTGACCTTGTACCACCTCCATGCTCCCCAGAGCTGCTCGTTCTGGGTGGGGGTGATGACAGGGTCGAGGTCCGAGTGGTAGCGGACCGTAGTGGGAAGGGGACCGAGCCATTTGTCCCAGTTGAGGCCTGCGGGAATGTCCATGGGAGGCAGGTTGTTGGAGGCGGGGGCGCCGGTGACGCGATTAACGTCGTTGCGGCCGACATAGACCTTGATCTTACGGATCTTGCCAAGTTCCCCTTCGCGGGCGAGGGTGGCAGCATGGATGAATTCAGCGCTGGAGCGCTGCTGGCTGCCCACCTGGAGGATGCGGTTGTATTTGCGGACGGCCTTGACCAGCTGCTGGCCCTCGTATATGGTAAGAGTCAGGGGCTTTTCGAGATATATGTCCTTTCCGGCCTTGCAGGCGGCGATGGCGATCAAGGCATGCTGGTGGTCGGGGGTGGCTATAACCACCGCGTCAATGTCCGGCCTGGCAAGGACATCCTGATAATCTTCATAAACATCGACCCTGACCTTCTTGACTCCTTTCTTCGTGTAGTAATCGGTGACCCGGCGGACGAAACGGTCCCTTTTGATGTCGTACACGTCGCATCCGGCCACCACCTGCACATCGTCCATGGTGATGAAGCCGTTCAGGAGGTTCATGGCCTGCTGCCCGAGGCCTATGAATCCGAGGGTAATCTTGTCATTTGCGGATTTTTTCGTCACCGGGGCCTTGGCTGAGGCCGTTATTCCGGAGATGGAGGATGGAAGGATGAGTCCGGCCGCTCCGAGGGCCGAAGTCCTGAGGAAATCTCTTCTTTGCATGGTTGTTGGTTAGTTTGTGGTTCGGCGAATATACCCAATTATTTCGATTAAGACAAGCGCAGACAATCCCTCCCGTAAATATTCTGCTAATAAAATAATTTATATATTTGTATCTGTACTTTAAACCAAGACCTCTGCCTATGGGCAAGCTATACGATACTCTAATGAAGGATTACCGCCTCCGGGAGGGGCTGAACGCCTGCATAAACTGCGGGACCTGCACAGCCGTCTGTCCGGCAGCCGAATTCTACAGATACGATCCCAGACGGATCGTGGACATCGTGCAGAGCGGTGACGACGAAAAGATCGAGGAACTCCTCAAAGGCGATACCATCTGGTACTGCGGCGAATGCATGAGCTGCCTGACCCGCTGCCCGAGAAAGAACGCCCCGGGCCTGGTAATCATGGCCCTGAGGTCCCTTTCCATCGACCTCGGTTATTTCATCGAATCGGAAAAAGGCCGCCAGCAATATCTCCTTTCGAGGGATATCTGCGGCAATGTCCTCAACTACGGATACTGCGTCTATCCCCGCAAATTCGACTACAAATCCCATCCCGAGGCCGGAAGGGTCTGGGAGTGGGAAGAACAGCATCTCGAAGAGGTGTATGAACGGCTCGGGGCGAACCTCGAAGGCAGCGGCCCCGGCGCCCTCAGGAAGATTCCCGACGAAGACCTCGCACAGCTGAAGAAGATCTTCGACCTCACCGGGGCTACGAAAAGGATGGAGACGGTGCGGGAAGCCGGCCGCAGGAAAGCCGAAGAACTCGGACTCACCGAGGAGGAGTTCTCCGCCATGCTTTATGAGCAGTCCAGCCCCCGCCACCTGAACAGGAAATAACCTGTCACGCGCAAGAGAAACCATCATTCTACTGATCACAAGACAGCGAAATGATCTACGAAGGAAAACAGAAAATCTGGTCCGATTACCAGAAAGAGATACCGGACGACCACTACTACTACGTCCGCAGCTGCATCAGGCAGACCTTCTTCCCCGCGTCGGAGGCGGCTCTGCTCAACATCACCCGGAACATCCTTGGCCGCGACGTGTTCGAAAACGAGCACCACACCACCTGCGGCGGAATCGCCTACCACTCGGATACCATTCCCCAGGAAACGATCATGACGATCGTGGCCAGGCAGTTCGCCCTGATGAAAAAACACGGGTATGAAAACTATGTCTGTTCCTGCATCACCTCTTTCGGAATATACATTGAAATCCTCGAGACCTGGAGGAATTTCCCGGAGCTGGAGGCCAAGATCGCCGACAACCTCAAAAAGACCTGCAACCTGGAATTCGCCAAACCGAAGTTCGTGGTCCACACCAGCGACCTGATCTACAAGCTCAGGGAGGAAATCGCCGCCAAGGCAAAGTACAAACTTGTGAATGTTAAGACCGGACAGCCCCTCAGGGTGGTGGAGCACATCGGCTGCCACTATGCCAAGATGTTCCCGTCTAAAGGGGTCGGAGGGGCCGAATACCCCTATGTCCTCGCCGGGATGATCGAGTCGTGGGGAGGGGAAATCGTGGACTATCCGGAGAGGCGCCATTGCTGCGGATTCGGGTTCAGGCAGTATTTCATCAAGGCCAACAGGGGTTATTCCCTTTCCAATACCCATAAGAAATTCGAGAGCATGGAGCCCTATGAGCCGGATTTCATCATCACCAACTGCCCCGGCTGCGCCTATTTCATGGACCGCTGGCAGTATGTGATAGCAGAATCCCAGGGCAAAACCTACGGAGAAAACGGGCACGGTATTCCCGTCCTCACCTATGAAGAGGTCGCCGGCCTGGTACTGGGATTCAATCCTTGGGACCTCGGCCTGCAGACCCATCAGGTGTACGTGGAACCCCTGCTGGACAAGCTGGGAATCCCCTACGAACCGGCAAAGAAATTCCTCGGGGCGAAAGGCCAGGATATCGGATGCCCCGCCCTCCCCTCTTGTCTAAAAGTATAGTGATATGGCAAAGAATATCATCGTGATTGGCGGAGGTCCCGCCGGATTGGAAGCCTCCGCGAGGCTTGACGCCCTGGGATACAATGTGTTCCTGGTGGAGAAAGAAACCCGGCTCGGCGGCCATCTTGCCCGCTGGGACAGGCTTTTCCCCGAAGGGGTTCCCGCCGCTCCCGTCCTTGAAAAACTCGTCTCCGGCACGGGGAACACCAAGGTTATGCTTGAGTC
>Ga0256405_10006617_pt1 | contig 18355 bp, 11 predicted proteins | sample RumenRJG_02DNA_FD_189096 | JGI IMG/M metagenome (GOLD analysis project Ga0256405, IMG submission 189096) | Bovine rumen microbial communities from Lethbridge, Alberta, Canada - RJG_02 | ecosystem: Host-associated > Mammals > Digestive system > Stomach > Rumen | place: Canada: Alberta... | reverse complement strand
AGGTGGCATGATTGACCGACGCGATTTTGAAGCCGAATGGAGCGTAGCGGAATGAGGCTTCAAAATCCTTCCTACCGCTCACTCATTTTGGGTGTTTCCCGACTGCACTTTTCTTGACAATTCCATTGTGATACAATACATTGAAACCTGACAAAAAAGCATCATGTGTCAGGAAACTGAGGAGGTTTAACATCTCTGACTGATCGGGGATATGCCCTTGATTTTTATATGGGTGTGTAGTAAAATGTACTTAAAAATTGTCTTATTCTGCAAAAGGCAGAAAATCCGGTTTTTATGAGAAGGAAAGAATACGTTAACAGTACACGGAGCCATGGGAGGTCAATATGAAGTTTTCGCAGATGCAGTATGAAAGACCGTCATTTGAAAAGATCAACAGTGAGGCTCAGGAAATCAGCCGCAGGTTCAGAGAAGCAGACAGCTTTGAATCGGCAGAAAAAGCATTTCTTGCCTGGGACAGTATGACAGCTCATGTTGATACCATGATGAGTCTTGCTTATGTCAGAAACACCATCAACACGCAGGATCCGTTTTACGAGGCGGAAGTGGAGTATATTGATGAAATCTCGCCAATGGTTACCCAATTGCAGCGCAATTTTACGGAACTGCTGGTGAGAAGCGCATATCGCCGTCCTCTTTCCGAAAAATACGGCGACTTGCTCTTTCGGAACGGTGAGATTTTTCTCAAGGCATTTTCAGAAGAGATCATACCCGAAACACAGGAAAGCAATAAGCTGGAAACAGCCTATCAAAAGCTGCTGGCGTCAGCCCAGATAGAGTTTGACGGAAAAACCTGTACGCTGTCGCAGTTGACCCCTTACAAAAAATCTGCCGATCATGATGTCCGCCGCAGGGCGTGGCGTGCAGAGGCAGAGTTTTACAGCAGTGTCGGAGAACAGCTTGACAGTATTTTTGATCAGTTGGTTGCGCTGCGAACTGCGATGGGCAAAAAAATGGGATACGATCATTTTGTTCCGCTGGGTTATCTTCAGATGAACCGCAATTGCTATACGCCCGAAGATATTGACGCATTCCGCAAGGCAGTGGTAAAGTACATTGTTCCCATTGCCGAAAAGCTGTATCAGAAACAGGCAAAACGCACCGGACTTCCGTATCCCTTCAGCTTTGCCGATGCAGCGCTTCAGTTCTGTGACGGCAACCCCACCCCGCAGGGAAGCCCGGAGGATATTCTGGCGGCAGGTAAAGAGCTTTATCATTCGCTTTCGCCTGAAACGGGAGAGTTTATTGATCTGATGCTCAAAGATGAGCTGATGGATGTTCTGAGCAAAAAAGGGAAGGCGGCAGGGGGCTATTGTACCCAGCTTCAGGACTATCATGTACCTTTTATTTTTGCTAATTTTAACGCCACAGCGGACGATGTGGAAGTGATTACCCATGAAGCGGGTCACGCTTTTGCCTTTTACTGTGCCAGAAATATTGTTCCGACTGATTGTCAGAGTCCTACTCTGGAGGCGTGTGAGGTGCATTCCATGACGATGGAATTTTTCGGCTGGCGCAGCAGCGACGCCTTTTTTGGCAAAGATGCAGCAAAATTCCGTTACAGTCATTTGTTCGGCGCCGTTACTTTTATTCCTTACGGTGCCATGGTCGATCATTTTCAGCATATTGTTTATGAAAATCCTGCTATGACGCCGCAGCAGCGGCATGAGGTGTGGAAAGAGCTGACAGCCGTTTATATGCCGTGGATCAAACTGGACGGCAGTCCGTTTTACGGTGAAGGAAAGGGCTGGCAGCGGCAGATTCATATTTACGAGAATCCCTTTTACTATATCGACTATTGTCTGGCGCAGACGGTCGCATTGGAATTCTGGTCAGTGATGCAGAAGAGCCATGAAGAGGCATGGGAGCGGTATATGAAATTTGTTCGCAAGGCAGGTACGCAGACCTTCAAGGAACTGGTGAAAACTGCCGGACTGGCGTCACCGTTCAGTGAGGAAGCGCTGCGGACGGTTGCAGAGGCTGCCGGACGGTGGTTGGAAGAGAATGACAGGTGAAAACGATGCAAAAGGAATTTGTCAAATTCGAGAACGTGTATAAACGATATAAAATGGGAGAAGTCACCATTACGGCGGCAGACGGCGTCAACTTTTCCATTGACGAAGGCGAGTTTGCCGTTGTGGTAGGCTTGTCAGGCGCCGGAAAAACAACGGTACTGAATATTCTGGGCGGTATTGACAACTGCGACGAAGGCAGGATTATGGTAGGAGGAAAGGACATCAGTCATCTGGGGAAGAGAGATCTTGCTTCCTACCGCAGATATGATATCGGCTTTGTATTTCAGTTCTATAACCTGATTCCGAATCTCACGGCAAAAGAAAACGTGGAGCTGGCAACTCAAATCTGCAGGGACTCTCTTGATGCGGAAACAGTACTTGACAGTGTCGGGCTTTCGGAACGTATCAATAATTTTCCCTCTCAGCTTTCAGGCGGTGAACAGCAGCGGGTGTCTATTGCCAGAGCATTGGCAAAAAAGCCCAAGCTGCTGCTGTGTGATGAGCCAACCGGTGCGCTGGACTATAATACCGGCAAAAGCATTCTGAAGCTGCTGCAGACAAAATGCCGTGAGGATGGCATGACAGTGGTACTGATTACCCATAACTCTGCCATCACGCCAATGGCAAACCGTGTGATCCGCATGAGAAGCGGCAAAGTTGTCAGCAATGTGGTAAATCCGTCACCTAAGCCTATTGAAGAAATCGAATGGTGATAATGCCTGTCATGTCCTCCGTCGGTAAGATGGAGGAGATACGGTTTTTGACAGTGTGCGGCATACACAAATATATTGCCGGAGCAGCGAGAAGCGCTGTATGGCGATGCTGATGATGCGTAATGAGCTGTGCCGTAAGGGCAGGCGTGACAAGGCTGAAAAAGCATGAAAAATGATCGTGGCTGTCGGCTGCCGGCGGCTGCAATGATCGGTTAATGTTGTTTGACAGGGAGGTGAACAGCTTGAAGGAAAAAAGGGCAGGAAATAGAAAAAGTGCGGTCAGAAAGAATACGCTACGGGAGATTATGCGGACGAAATCAAGGTTTATTGCGATTTTAGCGATAATCGGCATCAGCGTCGGTTTTTTTTCGGGACTCAAATCCTCTGCCCCCAGCATGATCACCACGGCACTGCAGTATTTTGAAGATACCCGTCTGATGGATATACGGCTGGTGTCAACTATCGGCTTTGACGACACGGATATCAGGGAATTGAGTGAGCGGGATGACGTTGACGCAGTGATGCCGGGATATATGGCTGATGTCATTATCACCCAGGATAACGTAGACAAAGCCGTGAGGATCTATTCTGTTCCCCAAAAGACAGAAACCAACCGTGAAGTCATCAATCAGGTGATACTAAAAGACGGCAGAATGCCAAAAGGTGAGGGAGAGTGCGCCATTGAGAGCTATTTCTTAGGAATGAGCGGCTATCAATTAGGCGACACGATCGAACTGAATGCTTCTGTCAACGGCAAGGATACGACTTCGATGGTGAAGCATCTGAAGTACAAAATTGTGGGTGTGGTAGATTCGCCCATGTATCTTACATATCTGAGAGGCAACACTACCATCGGCGACGGGACAGTTACGTTTTATATGTTTTTACCGCCAGAAGAGTTTGCTTATGAACGGTTTACGGTTGCCTATTTGCAGACAAAGGCTTCCGAGGGACATTTTACGGATCTGACAGACGAATATAAAGACACGATCAAAGAAGAGAAAGAGCAACTGGAGGCTTTTTCCAGACAATGTATTCAGCGTTTTAATGAAACAACACTTGCCGACGCTCAAAAAGAACTGAGCGACGCCCAAAAGGAGTATCAGGATAAAAAGAAAGAAGCTCTGAAAAAGCTGGACGACGGTGCCAGAGAGCTGACAGACGGCGAGCGGGAATTCTATGAAAAGACCGGAGATGGCAGAAAAGAGCTGGAAGACGGTCAGAAGGAACTGGAGGAAGCAAAAGAAAAGCTCAAGACCGGACAGGAAGAATACAAAACCGGCATAGAACAGGCGAAACAGAAGCTGACAGACGCTCAGGCACAGTATGACCAGGGACTGGCACAATATACGGCGGCAAAATCGGAATATGATGCACAAGCGCAGAATTTTTATTCCGTGACAAAGCCTCAGGCGGAAAGCCAGCTTTCGATGCTGAAAACGGCAATTGACCTGTGCAACAGGCTGATTCAGAGCGTTGAGGAACGGCTGGATAAGCTGAAAAGCCGGGAACTGATTGATGAGGTGGCAGGAGAAAGCATAGATGAACTGAAAGATACGCTGACAGAGTATCGGAAACAGTTGGACGAGCTGCAAAAGCAGTATGATGAAGGAAAGCAGCAACTGGCGCAGGGAGAAGAGCAGTTGAATGCGGCACGGCAGCAGTTGGACGCAGCAAAAATTCAGCTTGATGCAGCGGCGGGTCAGTTGGCAACCGGTAAGCTGGAATATGAAACCGCCCTGACAACAGGAGCGATGGAGCTGCAGTCTGCACAGACGCAGATCACCGAAGGTGAAGCAAAGCTTCGTGAAGGTAAGGCGGAACTGGCAGAGCAGCTTGAAGCGGGAATGCTGAAGCTGAAGCAGGGCAGGGAAGAACTTGCCAAAGGACGGTATGAAGCAAAGGTTCAGCTCGAAGATGCAGAAGAAAAGCTGAGTGAAGCCGAAGACAAGCTTTCAGGTTTGACTGACGCCAAGTGGTATATCTATGACCGTGACGACAACCCCGGTTATTCGGGTCTTTCCGAAGATGCAGAAAGAGTGGACAGCATATCTCAGGTTTTTCCGGTATTCTTTTTGCTGATAGCCGGACTGGTTTGCTTTACGACCATGACCAGAATGGTAGAGGAGCGCAGAACGGAAACAGGAACACTGAAAGCACTGGGTTATTCCAATTTTGCGATCGCAAAGAAATATCTGATTTACGGCGGAGCGGCAGCGCTGGCAGGCAGTATAGCAGGCGGTGCGCTGGGGGTGCTGACGCTGCCGGTGATTATTGTTAATACCTACGGTATCATGTATACACTTCCTCCGACCATTCTGACGGTCAACTGGACCAGTCTGGTGCTGTCCTCTGTTGTCGGTATCGTGTGCATCTGTCTGGTGTCGCTGGCAACGGTTTACAGAGATTTGACGATGCAGCCGGCAACGCTGATGCGGCCAAAAGCTCCAAAACCGGGCAAGCGGATTTTGCTGGAATATATCAGACCGTTATGGAAGCACATGAACTTTACTTCTAAAGTAACGGCACGCAATCTGTTCCGTTATAAGGCAAGGTTTTTTATGACGGTGATTGGCGTTGCAGGCTGTACGGCACTGATTGTAGCGGCTTTTGGTCTGAGGGATTCCATTACCGGCATTGCCGACCTGCAGTTTCAGCAATTGACAAGGTATGATCAGATTTATGCGTTGTCAGAATCGGATACTGCACAAAAACAGGCATATTTAATGTCGCAGTTTCATAAAGACGACAGGTTTGAGAACACGCTGTTAGGAAACATGACATGGGGCAGTGTGGCTGACCGTGATGAACATAAGACGATGACGGTTCGCATGATGATCGGAGATAACGAAGAGCAGTTCCGTCAGATGTTCATTCTTCGTGACAGAAAGAGTCATGGCGAAATACGCCTGTCCGACGACGGTGTCGTACTGACAGAGCGCATTGGTGAGGTTTTGGGGGTCAAGACAGGGGACGAAGTGATTCTGACGCTGAACGATGAAAAATATCCGTGTAAGGTTACGGCATTTACGGAAAACTATGCCGGAAGTCTGGGATATATGACGCCGGAATACTACGAAAAGCTGACAGGAAAACCTGTGGAATACGGTCTGATCTTTACCCATGTAGCTGAGGACTACCGCAGCATGGAGCATGACATAGCCAATGACTATATGAAGAATGACAGCATCATCACGGTAACTTCCATTACCGAGCAGGTAGACACCATGATGGATATGGTCAGTTCCCTTGACTTTATCGTATTTGTCATGATTTTCTGTGCCGGCTTGCTGGCGGTTGTGGTGTTGTACAATCTGACGAACATCAACATTGCCGAGCGTGTCAGAGAAATTGCCACCATCAAGGTGCTGGGCTTTTACAGCATGGAGAGCGCCAATTTCATCTATCGTGAAAGTGTGGTACTTACCCTGATCGGCACCGTCTGCGGTTTAGCACTTGGCAGTGTATTTGCCAATTTCATTATTGAAGCCATACAGATGGATAATGTGATGTTCCCGAAGGTGATATCCTTCTGGAGTTATGCGAACAGCTTTGTTCTGACTTTTGTATTTGCATTGTTTGTCAACTTCATTATGTATTTCAAGATGAACAAAATCAGTATGGTAGAATCCCTTAAAAGCATCGAATAATGCATGAACAGCGGAGCGGCTTCACTGTCAGCTCCGCTTTTTTCATTGTGTAAAATGTTCATCGCAGTTTATTCGAAAACGAGCAGGCTCTGCCTGCTGCTTATTTCCTGTATACAGGCTGTAGTTTGTTTGCTGTTCATGGTAAAAAGCGCATATCACGGCAGAATTCGATGGTTTTGTGAATGAAATACCTGATTGGATTTCTTTAATACCTGTTAAACAATACCTGTTAAACAGCCACTATTCTTTGTGATTCAAAAAAAGATATTGACTAAGACGAGGGGATAGCTTAAAATAGATATGATAACTTCTTATCGGGAATAACTGTTCAGACACAAGTACAGACGCAAGGTGGTGAGAGCATTTGATCAGACAAAATCAAAGCAAGCTGAATGCTGTGCATATTGTGATGGATATTATTATCAGCTCTGTCAGCTCCGTATGCTCCTATTATCTGCTGTATCATTTTTTTCATACAGATATTTTCAAAGACGACGGACACAGCTTCCGCATGATCCTGATGTTTCTGCTGCTGACAGCAGGGCTGCAGGTATTGTGTAACCGGGCGTGTGATCTGTACCGCTCTTACCGTTCCACTGCTTTTGTCCGTGAGGCAGTGAATATCTTAAAAGCAGGTATGGCAATGTTTGTCATACTCTTGGGGGTATCCATTGTTTTTTCCAGATTATATCAGTATCAGGCAGCGCTGATGCTGTATTTTCTGATACAATGTCTGTTGTCCATGACCTACCGGTTTCTTTTGCGTCGGTTTTTGCGTTTTCTGCGTAAAAAGGGCTATAATAAAAAGTATATCGTACTCATCGGCGTTAATAATTGTACGCTCAATTTTATTGAAAAGATTCGTTCTTCACCGGATCTTGGCTATGAAATAACCGGCTATTTTAATACAGGACCCCGCTCAAAATTAGACATCCCCTACTTCGGCAGCTTTAAGAAGGTGTCGCAATATTTCAAAGTCTTTGTACCGGACGAAGCGCTGATCATGCTGTCGGACAAGTCGCAGCCATATCTGGAACATCTGATTTCGATTTGTGAGCGCTGGGGTATCAAGTTTTCCATTGTGCCGAATATGTTCCAGAGTTTTTCTTCAAGAATCTATATTTCCAGCTTTGACGGAATACCTGTTATGAGTATGCGGCGTGTTCCGCTGGACAGAACCCTGAATAAATTTATCAAACGGTCGCTGGATATTGTGGTTTCTTTGCTGATGCTGATTTGTCTTTCGCCGCTGATGCTGATAACAGCGCTGATCATCAAGATCAGCTCTCCCGGAAAGGTGATTTTCAAACAAAAACGGGTAGGCTTGGGACGGCGTCCTTTTACTATGTATAAATTCCGGTCCATGCGGGAAGAAACGGAATCGGATATTTCCGCTACGGAAAAGAATGATCCACGCTGTACAAGATTCGGTTTGTTTATCCGTAAATTCAGTATAGACGAGCTTCCGCAGTTGTTTAACGTACTCAGAGGAGAGATGAGTCTTGTAGGGCCAAGACCCGAAATTCCGTTTTATGTTAAGGAATACCGCAAGTCTGTGCCGCTGTATATGGTCAAGCACTATGTCAAGCCGGGCATTACAGGCTGGGCGCAGGTTAACGATCTGAGGGGAAGCGATACTTCCATAGAGGAACGCATTCGTCACGACATTTATTACATTGAGCATTGGTCTGTGTGGTTTGATATCAAAATACTATTTAAGACGCTCACAAAGGGGATTTTTTCAAAAAATGCCCGCTGAACGCCTTGACAGGAGATGTTTTTATTGCTGTTTTATACCATTAATAATGTTCTTCTGCTGCTGTGGGCAGCGATATTCTGTTTTCGAAAGCCGAACAAAACCAAAAATCTTATTTTTATTCTGATTGCGTTCAGTCAGTTGTTTCTGATCATGGCGTTCCGTATCGGTATCGGCATCGACTACAGTATGTATGCCAACGGATTTCAGAAGATGGCGCAGGCAGGCTTTGAAACGATGAGCTACAAAGACTGGGAATTCGGTTTTGTACTGTTCAGCAAGCTGCTGGGCGCTATCCCTGGCATGGATTTCCAGATTTATATGATCATACTGTCCGTTATTGCCATACTGCCCGCTGCTCTGTTTATCTATAAAAATTCGGAAATGCCGTGGCTTTCTACTGTTTTGTATGTCAATCTGTTCATGTACTTTATGTGTATGAACTTCCTCAGACAAATGATTGCCGTGTCGCTTGTGATGCTGGCATGGCACTTTATGAAGAATAACAAATTTATTCTCTATGCGGTTATCATCGTTGCAGCATCCTTCTTCCACCAGACAGTATTGTTAATGCTTCCTGTTTATTTTCTGGTAAAAATGAAGCCGGGCATTAAAGAACTGCTGGCTTACGGTTTTATCCTGCTGTGGTTCTATGCCGCTTCTACCAATCTGTTTGATCTGGTGACTAATTTCTATCATGAAGAATACAAGGAATCCAACTTTATTATCCAAGGATTGTCCTTTATTTATGCTGTATTCCCGCTGTTTATTACCATTGCTGCATTTATTCTGGTCAAGACAGAAACGATCAATCTCACAAACGAGAATAAATATTTAGTCAATCTGAGCTTTATTGGTACGCTGTTGATGGTGACCATGGCAAAGCACAGTATTATTGAAAGAATGTCCTACTATTTCATCATTTTCATGATTTTGTTGGTGCCGCTGATTTATACGTCGCTGAAATCCAAGGGAATCCATTACATGAGTGCCGGAGGCAAGGTGATTGATCTCACTTCGGATAAAGCAAAAATAGTATTGTCAGTCGGGTTCCTGATAATTGTACTGATATTATCCAACGTTCATTTCTATTATGGATTGTCTGAGAATGCTCATGGTGCGGCAAACTATGCCACATGGCTGAATCTGTTTTGATCTGTAATGTCGGGCGCTGCCGCAGGGCAGCGCCTTTTTGTGTTTTCGGATACATTTACCAAAGCCTGAGGCTGTAGCAGAAATAGTTAAAATATTGGCAGAGTTACAGAGGAAGGATTGTCATAACATAGCAAAAATGGTAAAAAATGAAAGTATGCAGCGTCCGGCAGGTATCTTTGCCACCGGCAAAAGCATAGCGCAAGGCGGCGGGTACTTTCGACAGGAGAGTTCCGAGTATATCAGAGATAATGACAGATACTGCGGATAAAAAAGAATGGCACATGATTTGTGCAGATGATCAAAAGCTCTGAGAATCGTGCAAAACTTCTGCAAAGGCAGGAGGAATACTACTTTTTAAAATCTGAAAATCGGAGGCATACCGCTTCATCTGCTTTGAATGCTGTTTCCAAACGAAGTTTCATATAACCAATCACCGATGTCCCCCGGGTCTCGCCTGCCGGCTCGGTCGGTGCTTCTGCTTCGCAGAGGTGTCCACTGGACACCCGCACCCTCTTAGGCGGCGGGGGACATTCGGACTTTCAGTGGGGGTTATAATCCCCCACTGAAACCCCGAGGAGCTAAAGCTCCTGCGGTGAAGTTGCCTCGTCGCAGCCGATGTTAAGCGAGCTTACATCGGGCTTTGCTCCGAGTTAAAACGCAGTGTTTTCAGGAAAGAGATGCAGGGTGTCCGGCAGATGTCTCTGCTGCAAGCAGAAGCATCGACCGAACCGACAGACGGAGAGATAGGAAAACCCCTTTTTCCGCAGAAAAGGGGTTTTTCCATGTAGCCGCCCCGACAACAATGTTTTCCCTGCGAAGGACAGGAGTTTGTGCGAAAGGCAGGAGTTGAAGTTGATTTCTGTTATGCTTTATGGTATCATAAAAAGGATTACTGACTAAAAGCGGATTGCCCGGAAAAGCAGCCTGATTCCTTTTGCTGCTGACAGGGTGAGAACGGTATGACAGTATGATATGGAAATCAATTGCGGCGGTGAAGAAAATGGCAGTAGTGGCAGTGAATAATCTGTCAATGGACTTTGGAGAACAAAAATTATTTGACGGTATGACGTTTGAAATACAGGAGGGCGACAGAATCGGGCTGATCGGTGTGAACGGCTGCGGTAAGACAACGCTTTTCAAGCTGCTGACCGGAGAATTTGAAAGTACCGGCGGCGAAATTGTCCTGAATAAAAACACCCGAATCGGATATATGGAACAGCACGTATGCAGAAATCCGGAAATATCTGCTTACGACGAGGTACTGACGGTTTTTCAGGATCTGACAGACGCCGAAACAGAGCTTGAACTGATCGGACAGAAAATAGCAGCCGGCAGCGGCAATCTGGAAGCCTTAGTGGAACGGCAGGCTTTTCTGCATGATGAATTTACAAGACGTGACGGACTGACTTACCGGACCAGAGCCAGATCAGCTTTGCTGGGACTTGGTTTTGACGATGAACATATCCGTCTGCCCATTCGTTCACTCAGCGGCGGTCAGCGTGCAAAACTGCAGCTTGCCAAGCTTTTGCTGTGCGACGCTGATTTATTGCTGCTGGACGAACCGACCAATCATCTGGATACGCATTCCGTAGAATGGCTGGAGGACTTTTTGTTGAACTGCCGCAGCAGTTTTATGGTCATTTCGCACGACCGTTACTTTTTGGATAAGGTTACTGCCAGAACCTTTGAACTGGAAAACAAGCGCATGACGCCTTATAAGGGGAATTATTCAGCTTATCTGCCGCAAAGGGACGAGAGAAGACTGACTGCCCAGCGGGTGTATGACAATACGGTAAAAGAGATCAACCGTCTGGAAGGAATTATCGAACAGCAGCGCCGCTGGAATCGGGAAAAGAATATCAAAACTGCCGAAAGCAAGCAAAAGATTGTGGATAAGCTGGAACAGAATCTTCAGCGACCGGAGGCACTGCCGGAAGGAATGACCTTCCGCTTAGGTATCAGCGAGCAAAGCGGAGAAGATGTGCTGGAGGTCAGCGACCTTTCTCTGTCATTTGGCGATGTGCCGCTGTTCAGGAATGTTTCGATGGAGATTCATCGTGGCGAAAAGATATTTATTCTGGGACCAAACGGCTGCGGCAAGACATCTCTGATCAAAACACTTTTAGGACAATATACGGCGCAAAGCGGAAGAATACGATATGGCGTGGGTGTGAAAAAGGGATATTATGATCAGATACAAAGCGGTATGGACAGCAGCAAATCTGTTTTTGAAGAGATTGCAGACCACTATCCGCACATGACCAATACCGAAATCCGCAGTACGCTGGCACGGCTGCTGTTCAAGAACGACGACGTGTTCAAACCTCTGTCGTCACTCAGTGGAGGAGAGAGGGCAAAGGTGCTGCTGACGGAACTGATGTTGTCCAAGGCGAATTTTTTGCTGCTGGACGAACCGACCAACCATCTGGATATCAATTCATGTGAAGAATTGCAAAAGGCGCTGGAAGAATACGAAGGTACGCTGTTGATTGTTTCTCACGACCGATATCTGATTAACAGTCTGGCGGATAAGATATTTTATCTGACACCGGAAGGATTGCAGGTGTATCAGGGTAATTACGAAGCCTTTTTGCAGAAGTTTCGTCCGTTCGACGTTGAAAAGGTGCAAAAGGAAGAGACTGTTTCCGAAAAGCAGCTTGAGTATAAGAATAAAAAGGAGAGGGACGCACAGCGGCGCAGATATAGAGTCCGTCTGGCAAAGCTGGAAAACGACATTGCACAGACAGAGGATAATCTTGCCCGACTGAACGATCAGTTAAGCAATCCGGAGAATGCGTGCGATTATGAAAAGACGTTGTCCTTGACGGAAGAAATGGATCGGACACGCCATGCGCTGGATTCACTTTATGCGGAATGGGAGTCGGCATCTTTGTGGCTGGAGGAGAACGGCTGACAGGATACCGTTCTGCTCGTGAAGGCGGCAGACTGATACGGTACTGCCGTCAGCAACAAAAAATCCTCTTTCCTTTGCAGGAAAGAGGAAGCATGACGATTATGTCTGGCTGTCGTTCAACAAAAAAGGAGCAATATCTTTCAGAAACTCCTCAGACGGTTCTTCGTCGGGCAGTTCCAGCGTCATAGGATTGGAAATGTCCAGACTGATAATACCGATCAGGGAATGTGCGTCAATCGTGTAGATATCGGAAATCAGATTGATTTTCAGCTTATCATACTTGGCGGTCATGGCGGCAAACTGTTTTACATTTGTGAGATCATGCAAAAAAATTCTTGTACTGTACATCGTGTACGATCCCGTCCTTTCGGATGTTCTCTTTTCGGACATCAATGCCCCGTATTAAACATTGTGAATAGCTTTATTTTATCAATAAAAGGTGGTCAGGTCAACCGAAAAATCAAAAAAAATCCTGTTATTCGCTACATTATATCATTTTCGGACGATATTCCATAAAATGGTTATACTGTCGCAAATTTTAGTCTTTTCTGACAAAAGAAGGTTGAAATAATATGAAGGCAAAAATCATTACGTTAGGCTGCAAAGTCAATCAGTTTGAATCACAGGCAATGTTTCGTATGCTTGCCGAGCAGGGCTATACGATAGTAGGCGAAAACGAAACGGCCGACATAGCCATTATCAATTCCTGTGCGGTGACAAAAGTCAGCGAACAGAAAGCAGTTAAGCTGATACACCGTTTGCGGCGGGAAAATCCGGCGTCTGTTATCGTGCTGACAGGCTGCATGGCGCAGGCTTTTGCCGATTCAGGCGACAGGCTGCCGGAGGTGGACATTGTTCTCGGCAACAAGCGCCGTCAGGATCTGATGACAGTACTTGACAGGTATTTTCATGCGCCTGAGAAACTGACGTTTGTTGAGGAATATCAGCGTAAAGATGAATACGAATCGTTGGAGGTGGATCATTTTCTGAATCGTACCCGTGCTTTTCTCAAAATTGAGGACGGTTGCAACCGTTTCTGTTCCTACTGTATCATTCCCTATGCCAGAGGTCGTGTGCGTTCCTGCTCACTTGATTATATCAGCCGTTCTGTCCGTTCCTTTGCACAAAACGGCTATAAAGAAGTTGTTATCATCGGCATCAACCTGTCTTCTTACGGCAGCGATAACGGATCGTCTTTTGCAGACGCCGTGTCAGCCGCCTGTGAAGCTGCGGATATCCGGATCCGCCTTGGTTCGCTGGAGCCGGAGGCAATGGATTATGCAACCCTGAGCCGTTTTGCCGGATACAAAAATTTTTGTCCGCAGTTTCACCTTGCGCTGCAAAGCGGTTGTGACAGTACCCTCAGGAGAATGAACAGACATTATACCACCGCTGAATATGAACAGATTGCCGACAATATCCGCAGCATCTTTGATAATCCGTCACTGACGACTGACGTAATGGTCGGTTTCCCCGGAGAAACCGAAGATGAATTTATGCAGTCCATGGCGTTTGTGGAGAAGATCGGTTTTGCCAAGGTGCATATCTTTCCGTATTCCAGAAGACCCGGTACGGCGGCAGACAGGGCGCCGGATCAGTTGTCTCCTGAGGTCAAAAAACAGCGTGCGGCTAAAATGGCAGAAATGACGGCGCTTTCCTCAAAGGCGTTTTTTGAAACGCAAATTGGCAGAACAGAACCGGTTCTCATCGAAACACGCAGCAAAGACGGTTTGTACGAGGGATATACCATGAACTATACGCCCGTGCGTGTCATGACCACGCCGGACAGCGTCGGTGAGATTATCAGCGTTAGACTGACTGCTGCCGATCCGACCGGTACGTTTATGCTGGGCGAACAGTGTGGTGTTTAGCAGAACACTGCAGCTTACTGTTTAACGTCCCGTTCAAAAAGTTGCGTAATGCGGTCAACAGCCAAAAAAATATCGTCGTAGTTGAATTCCTTCTCGTGGTAATAAAAAGCATAAAAGCTGCCCATGAGCTGGTAAGTGATGCGGACGTTGGCATAGATATCGTTTTTCAGTTCCGGAAAACGGTGGAAAAGAATTTCCTTGATTTCCAGCTCGATTTTCTCCGGCAGCCTCGAAAACTGTGAACCGGAAAACAGTACCGTTACCATACCTCTGTTGGCATAAAAGCCCTCAATCATCTCTTTACTGCTTTTTCGAGGGTTTGTGAGCATTTCTTCCGTGTTTTGTACATGACTCAGAATTTCTCTGATTGTTTTTTGCTGCATCTGATCCGAAAGGTCATATATATCATGATAGTGCAGATAAAAGGTTGCTTTGCTGATCTCTGCTTTCTCACACAGTTCTTTCACCGTGATACGCTCCAAGGGTTTCTTGGAGCGTATTTCTATAAATGCGTTTGTCAGACTGCGCTTTGTTTTCTTTTCCCGCAAATCCATTGTATTTCTCCTTCTCTGCTTTTTGGCCAATAATTGATTAGTGTCTATTATCTGACTGTAGGCAAAAAATGTATATTGATTTATTATTACCTTATGCTATATTTATTATAGTAAGTTAATAAACAGGTGTCAATTAAAATTTCAGGAGGAGATAGTATGGATTTCGGCGGTTTTTACAATGGTGAAGTATTTGATGCTTATGAGTATCTTGGCGCACATACCACGGCAGAGGGAACAACCTTCCGTACGTTCGCTCCCCAGGCACATAAAATAGAGCTGCTGTTGGGAGATCGAGTCATTCCGATGGAAAAAGTCTATAACGGACAGTTTTATGAAGCGGTTGTGAAAGACGCTGCTTTTGGGTGTCCTTATGAATACCGTATTTATTCCAACAGCGGATATACCGATCATTGTGATCCCTACGGCAATCTGATGGAGCTTCGTCCTGCACACAAGTCTGTGTTGTGGGATTTGAAAAGCTATCAGTTCAATGACAAGTCGTGGATGAAAAAGCGTTCGGATATGAAAAAGAAGCCCCTGAATATTTACGAAATGCACGCAGGTTCTTTTCGCAAGCCTGAAGAAAGAGCAGACGCATGGTATAATTATGAAGAGCTGGGAGAGGTGCTCATACCGTACCTGAAGGAAAGCGGTTATAATTACGTGGAGTTTTTGCCGTTGTGCGAGCACCCCTGTGACGAAAGCTGGGGATATCAGACAACCGGTTATTTTGCGCCGACCTCTCGTTACGGTACGCCGACGCAGTTGATGAAACTGATTGATATGCTGCATCAGAATGACATCGGCGCCATTCTGGACTTTGTTCCGGTGCATTTTGCTGTGGACAGTTACGGTCTTGCCCGTTATGACGGGTCGGCACTGTATGAATATCCCCATAACGACGTGGGCAGAAGCGAATGGGGAAGCTGCAACTTTATGCACTCAAGAGGTGAAGTGAGAAGTCTGCTGCAATCCTCTGCCAATTACTGGCTGAAAGAGTTTCATTTTGACGGATTGAGAATGGACGCCATCAGCAATATTATTTTCTGGCAGGGTGATGAGCGCAGAGGAGTAAATGCCAATGCCGTAAACTTTGTCAGAAACATGAACCGCAAGCTGAAAGAAACCAATAACGGCTGTATGCTGATTGCTGAGGACAGCACCAGCTTCAAGGGTATAACTGACAGAAAAGACAAGAACAGTCTCGGCTTTGACTATAAATGGGATCTTGGCTGGATGCACGACACACTGGATTTTCTGGCGCTGCCTGTAGAAAAACGATCCGAGAACTATCACAAGCTGACCTTCTCGATGCTGTATTATGGCGATGAAAACTATATGCTGCCGTTGTCACACGATGAGGTTGTACACGGCAAAGGAACCATTGTCAACAAGCTTTGGGGAACTGCCGAAGAAAAGCTTCGTCAGGCAAGGCTGCTGTATCTGTATATGACGATGCACCCGGGTAAAAAACTGAATTTTATGGGAAACGAGCTGGCACAGTGGCGTGAATGGGACGAAAAACGTCAGCAGGATTTCTACCTGCTGAATGAAACACAGCACAGAGAGTTTTATGAATATATGAAAGCGCTGAATCATCTGTACCTGAACAGCCCTGCGTTATCCGAAGAAGATTATGACGAGCAGGGGTTTGAGTGGGCAGACTGCCATCAGGAGGATAAACTGATTTATGCCATGACACGCAGAAGCCGCAAGCAGACGCTGATGGCTGTATTCAACTTCAACAACTGCGAGCAGCAGTATTCTGTCAAGCTTCCTGCCGATCATACGAAAGCCAAGCTGATTTTTTCCACAGGAACACAGGGCGAGCCGCAGTTTCATACAGATAACGGCAATCTGTTTGTTACCCTGCCGGCTTATACCGCATTTCTGTTTTATGTTTCGGAATAAGCAGTAAAAGACGATTGACAACCACGCTGACAGGATGGATCTGACATGACTGTCTGATGAAAACAAAAATAAAACCGGTTTCCCGTGACCTATTCAAAAGGCAGGGGAAACCGGTTTTGCTGCATTGGTGCCGATCTGCCTTCATACTGTTATCATACCGAAAGAAGGCAGCAATAAAAAGTCTGATCGAAGCTTTCAATTTGTATGTGCGGCAGTTTGTGATCAAATCTACAATCACCGCTTGCGGGGATATCGGAAGGCACACAGATGCCCGTCTGTTTTGTTGCCGGCAGGCAGCGAAACTCTTTGGTGTTCGGAAATATTTTTCCTGATATTCCATTGCTTCATCTATAATCTGTCTGTCATTCATCTGAGAATCAGGATAAGACGGGTAAAGCAAATGTGAAAAAGACGAGCGTTGCCTTAGTCGTAGCTTGTCGGCTACGGACAAGCCGCCACGATCAGTTTTTGCAGATGGCTAAGGCATCGGAGAAACGGCACTCGGTGTAAATGCCGTAAGGTCGGCTGCTTTGTGACAGAAGAGGAATCAGTTTATCAGACGATATCGGGATCGGGATACTCCGTGCCAAAGGTTTCAACGGTTACAGACTTCATCACCTGAGGCTGAATAGGTCTGTCGTTATAATTGGTGACGGTTTCAGCAATTTTGTTGACAACATCCATACCTTCGGTGATCTTGCCGAAAGCAGCATAAGCGCCGTCCAGATGAGGCGCTGCCTTATGCATGATAAAGAACTGAGAGCCAGCGGAATTAGGGTGCATGGCACGAGCCATAGACAGTACGCCTTCGGTGTGCTTCAGTTCATTGGTAAAGCCGTTTTGTAAGAATTCTCCTTTGATATGATAGCCGGGTCCGCCGGTACCGGTTCCTTCAGGACAGCCGCCCTGCAGCATAAAGCCGTTGATGACTCTGTGAAAGGTCAGACCGTTATAAAAACCCTTTTTAATCAGACTGATAAAGTTGTTGACAGTGTTCGGCGCAATTTCAGGATATAATTCTGCTTTCATGACATCGCCGTTTTCCATGGTAATGGTAACAATTGGATTCTGTGCCATAAATAAACCTCTTTTTCTTTTGTTTTTTGCCGGACACTCCGGCAGGATACTATTTATTTTACACCTTTGCTGTCAAATAATCAAGTGGCGGAATCAATGCAATCATGCTTAGTTGTATGAGTTTACATTTGATAGGTTACAGTCGGACAAAGAATAGGAAAGAGGAAGAAGCGATGCTGCTGTTTTTTGCGGTAACAAAAAACCAACAGATGCACCTGCTTGCTGTGATTATTGTAGTTCCGGGGAGAATCCTTTGATTATCTCTGATTCTATATTCCGTGACATTCGGTGCGCAATCAATGCGATAATTCGGATGCTGTGTAACGGAAACGCATAAGCCCCGTACAGTCGGGCGGCTATATTGAATAGTCGATGATAGTTTTTTGCATTTGACAGCATACGATGGTGAATCCGATTCAGTGACTCCGGAATCAACCCGAAATCCTTCAGAATCAGCGGATGGTTAAGTGGAATCTGTCACTGAAAGATGCAATTTGGTTGTAGTTGTGCTTTATGGCAGCACTTTCGAGTCATATAGCCAATCACCGATGTCCCCCGGGTCTCGCCTGCCGGGTACGTGACCGCACAGGACGGGTCCGCTGTTGCTTCATACAAATCTGCTCATTTTATTCCGCAGGCGTCCGGCACGGGCAGCGACGATTAGTCGCTGCCTTTTTCGCATTCCGCCGTCACAAGCCTGACGGCTTGCTTGTGGCTGTTT
>Ga0256405_10006616_pt1 | contig 18363 bp, 17 predicted proteins | sample RumenRJG_02DNA_FD_189096 | JGI IMG/M metagenome (GOLD analysis project Ga0256405, IMG submission 189096) | Bovine rumen microbial communities from Lethbridge, Alberta, Canada - RJG_02 | ecosystem: Host-associated > Mammals > Digestive system > Stomach > Rumen | place: Canada: Alberta... | reverse complement strand
TTTATCATCATAGAATCCTAAAATATTCACCAGTATTATTTGAAATATTAACGCTAGCAGTCCGAATATCAAATAATTGAATCCGATTTTTGAGAAAAATTTTTTATGTATATTCAATTTCTCACCCTTTTTGCTTTTGTTTTGTTATTATTGGTTTTTCTATATAATGTTTGCTATTGGTTTTTAGGCATGACAGTTTTTGCACATTAATTTAGGTTAACCTAAAATTTATATAATATAAAGTACATATTACATAAATGTCGGGGAATTTAGGTTCTCCTAAATATCACTTTATTTTAAAATTAGAGGAGAGAAGTTAAAATGATAAGAAATGAAATTTTTGAAAAATGTGCAGAACATAAACATGCATTGATTTTTGCAGCTGGAATCGCAACTGCAATTGTCGGTAAAAAAATAATTGAATCTAAAACTGTAAAAGATGCAGCAACTCAAGGAATGGCATCTGTAATGTCTGTTAGAAAAGATGCAGAAGAATGCTTCCAGGACATGAAAGAAAATGCTGAAGAGATTGTACTCGATGCACACGAAGAAGACAAAAAAGAAATCTACGTTGAAGCTAAAAAGTAAGTTTATTTTTTTAGGTTGAAAAATGAAATTCCAAGTAATGTATGATAACGGATCTCGTTTAAGGGTTCGTGCTGGCAAATGGGCCTTCACTAAAGAGGAAGGTTATGGTCTTGCTTCATTACTTTTGAATCAGAGTTTTATCTATGAGGTCTATACTTCTCATAGGAATGGTAGTATATTAATATACTATGAAGAGGGTATCGAAAATAAAGAGAAAATATTTGATATCTTGAGAGGAATTACATTGGATGATTTGTTTGAGGCTGAACCAACACAAACTCAAGTTTCAAAAGAAATCACTGATGATTTTTATTTAAAATTATCTAAAATGATTTTTAAAAGGTTAATGGGAAGATTGTTCTTACCAATACCTATCAAGAATGCCTTAACAATTTTCCGTGCTTTAAAGTATGTCTCTGGAGGCTTAGATAGTTTAACTAGTTTCCGTGTCGATGTTGCACTCCTTGACGGTGCAGCAGTTGCGGGTTCATTATTGTTAAAACAGTATCAACCAGCGAGCTCTATGATGTTCTTATTGTCAATTTCCGATGAACTTGAAGATTACACACTACAAAAAGCCAAATCAACACTCAAAGATAGTTTGGCTTTAAATATTGATACCGTTTGGATAATCGGTGAAGATGGTGAGGAAAAACAATGTCCTGTCGTGGACATTGATAAAGGAGATAAGATCAAAGTACATATGGGCGATGTAATTCCTGTTGATGGAAAAGTAATTGAAGGTGAAGGAATGGTTAATGAAGCGTCAATGACTGGCGAACCATTAGCCGTTCATAAAAGACCTGGAAAAACAGTTCATGCTGGAACTGTGATTGAAGAAGGAAACTTGATTGTTGAAGTCTACTCGATGAATAAGGAAACAAGATTAAATAAGATTATCGATTTAATCGAAAATTCTGAGGAGTTAAAGGCGGATACACAAAGTAAGGCTGAAAAGCTCGCAGATTCAATTGTTCCATATAGTTTCATTGCAACTGCTTTGACTTATTTAATTACAGGAAATCCAACAAAGGCATTATCTGTATTGATGGTTGATTTCTCCTGCGCAATCAAATTGACTACTCCATTGTCCATCATATCTGCTATGCGCGAAGCATCAGATAACAGAATGATGATTAAAGGTGGAAAATTCCTTGAAAATTATGCCAATGCAGATACAATTGTATTTGATAAGACCGGAACATTAACAAATGCAACACCTAAGGTTGTAGATGTTATTCCTATGTCTAAAAGATACACTCGTGATGAAATCCTGACTATGGCTGCGTGTATTGAAGAGCATTTTGCTCATAGTATTGCTGCCGCTATTGTAAAACAAGCTGAAAAAGAAGGTTTGAAGCATGAAGAAGACCACAGTGAAGTTGAATATATTGTAGCTCATGGTATTGCAACTGAATATGATGGCAAACGTGCCGTGATTGGTTCAAAACACTTCTTATTCGATGATGAAAAGGTTAAGATAACCAAAACTCAGGAGAAAAAAGTCAATAAAGCTGCCAAGGAACATTCTGTTGTTTATCTGGCAATTGATGGAAAGCTTGAGGGAATTATCTGTATTGATGATCCTGTACGTGAAGAAGCAAAATATGTTATTGAAGAACTTAAGTCTTTAGGCATTGAAAATATAGTGATGCTTACTGGAGACAGTGAAAGCGGTGCAAAAGCAGCTTCAAAAGCTTTAGGTATCACAGAATATAGGTCTCAAGTGCTTCCAGAAGATAAATCAAGAATTGTTGAAGAGTTTAAGGATGAAGGCAAGACTGTAATAATGGTCGGGGATGGAATTAATGATTCACCAGCGCTAGCGGCGGCAGATGTATCTGTTTCAATGAAAAATTCATCAGATATTGCTCGTGAAGTAGCAGACATATCATTATTGTCAGATGATTTATATGACCTTGTAACACTTAGAAAATTAAGTACTGGAATGCTGGACAAGATTAATGACAATTATCATAATATTGTATTGGTAAATGGTTCACTTCTTGTATTAGGTGTATTCGGTGTAATCTCCCCATCAACATCTTCAATGATACACAATTTGTCTACAATGTTGTTTGGAGCTATGAGTACCAAATCAGTTCTAAAAGATGAAGACTATAACAAAGGTATAGAAGTAGAAGCTATTGAAGTGGCTGATGCTTCTTAATTTTTTCTTTTTTTAATATTTTTTTAAAGTTTTTATATTATGTTAACATAATTATTAATGTATAAAAATTTTAAATTAAGTGATGAAATGTTTGATAATTATAATAATAGGTTTGTCCCAATAATTTTACCGATAATTTTAATATTTTTTTGGTATTTGATAACTAATGGTTTGGGATTGTTTTCTTCATATATCTTGCCGGGACCTATTGATGTAATCAATTCTGCATGGGTAGTTATTCAAAATGGAAAATTGCTCACTAATACTATTGATACATTATTTAAAGTATTTGCTGGTTTAATTTTGGCATCTTTAGTGGCTATTCCTCTTGGGATTTTACTTGGGTGGTATAAGACTTTGGAAGATTTATGTACTTTTGTAATAAGTGTTTTAAGACCAATCCCTCCTGTTGCATGGATTCCATTTTCAATTTTATGGTTTGGAATAGGAACCGTTCCTGCAGTATTCATTATATTTATGGGATGTGTATTCCCTATTTTGGTATATACTACTGATGGTGTTAAAAGAACTGATAAAGTTTTAGTGGAATCAGCTCAAACTCTTGGGGCTACTGATTGGAATGTTTTAAGACGTGTGGTTTTACCTTCTGCAGTTCCTTATGTCGTATCTGGTTTAAAGGTAGGTATTGGTATTGCATTGATGTGTACTATTTCAGCTGAAATGATTGGTTCAAGTAGCGGTTTAGGTTATATGATTTTAACTGCAACAAACCTGTTTGATACTGGTACTACTGTTGTAGGTATGCTTGTAATTGGTTTAATTGGACTTATATTTGACTTTATATTTACAAGAATTCAAAATAGGATATTTTGGTAGGTGTTATGAATGTCAATTGAGGTAAAAAATATTAATAAATCCTTTGAAGGTAAAAAATCAGATAAATTATCTGTTTTAGAGGATATTAATTTAACTATTAATGATGGGGAGTTAGTTTGCCTTTTAGGACCATCAGGATGTGGTAAAACAACTCTTTTAAGATTAATTGCAGGATTGGACCAACCTACTTCTGGAGAAATTGTTGCCAATGATGAAGTTGTTAAAAAACCATCCGGTGACAGAGCCGTAATTTTCCAACAATATTCTTTATTTCCTTGGTTAACTGTCCTTCAAAATGTAACTTTTGGTTTGGAAATGACCAAAAAGGGAAGCAAGGAAGAAAATATTGCAGCTGCTGAGAGATATTTGACAAGTGTTGGTTTAATTGACTTTAAGGATAGCTATCCTCATGAACTTTCAGGTGGTATGAAGCAAAGGGTTGCAATTATTAGATCTTTGCTTAATCATTCACCAATCTTACTTATGGATGAGCCATTTTCTGCATTGGATATGCAAAATAGACACAAGCTTCAAGAGCAACTGATTGGGGTTTGGAAAAGATTTGAAAATACAATTGTTTTTGTAACTCACGATGTTGATGAGGCCGTGTATCTTGCTGATAAAATTGTCATTATGGATAAAAATCCAGGTAAGATTGCAACTATCGTGGATGTAAATATTGAAAGACCAAGAAAAAGAGAATCTGAAGAATTCATAGCTCTTCAAGAATCCATTGTTGAAGGTTTGGATATGGGAGATTAGCTTTTCAGCTATATCTCATTTATTCTTTTTTTAACATTATATTTTAGCTATTAAAGTTCCGTAATTTCCATTTTTTATCCCTTCATAGACATAATCGAGGGATTTTAAAATACTTGTTTTTAAATCATTATCTTTTGCTAAATATGCAACAATTGCTGATGATAAATTACAGCCTGTTCCATGCAAATTATCTGTTTCTATTAATTCCTGTTTTTCAATCAGGGTCTCGCCATTTATGTTGATGGTGTTTATTCCATCCAAATGTCCTCCGGTAATGAGGCTATCGCAAACTATTTTTTCACAGGCTTTAATAGCATCTTCCCTTGAATTAATTTTTAAGCCGGTTAACTTTTCGGCTTCTGCAATATTTGGTGTTGTTAAAATGGAGTTTGGAAGCAGATATTTGTTCAATGCCTTTGCAATGTCCTGTTGGGTTAAGTCTCCGCCGGATGTTGCAACCATGACTGGATCTACCACAGCCTTTAAGTCATATTCCTTGATTTTTTTGGAAACTAATTTGATTATTTCCGGGGAATATAACATTCCTGTTTTTATAAATTCGACATCATATGAATCCATTACTGCATCAATTTGCTCAGTAATGTAGTCTTCACTGACAGGCAATGTTGAAAAGAATTTATAGGGATTTTGTGCGGTTAGAGCTGTTACGATGCCGGTTCCATAAACACCAATTGCCTGAAATGTCTTTAAATCTGCAAAAACACCTGCTCCGGCAGAAGGGTCAACACCAGCTATGCTCATTACAATCATCTAATCAGCTCTTGTAACTTTAATTCTTTCACTTCCACGGAAAGGCTCAAACTGCACTTTCAACTCTTTTAGATATTTTCTGGTATGGGTTTTTTCACCGTGAATCATGATTTCACCCAAATCTTCTGCAGTATTGACATCCAAAGCCATGAATAGTGAATCATGAACTTGGGGGTTTAGTTTTTTCCTTTCTGCAGCATTGACATGCTCTTTATAGCTGAACCCTTCAAAATGAGTGTGAATAGCCATAGGCTTCATAATCATCATATTTGTCCCTCCACCTTTAGATGGGACAATAATGAAATCTAGACTTTTTGATGCTTCAATCAACATGGCAATGTTTGTTTTTCCTATCAATGGGATGTCTGATGGAACAATTATGACCTTTCGGGTTTTACCTTTGCAGAATTTCATTGCCTGTGTTAATGCTTTGTTTAGATTGGAATTTTCATTTTCAAGAATAGTATCCAATTTAAGGCTTTTAGCGTAAGTGAGGACGTCTTCATCTCTGCTGATTATGAAAATTTTATCGACATATCTTTTTAAGGTATCTGTTACATCCTGAAGCATTACTTTCAGGAGTTTTTCCCTTTCTTCTTCTGATAAAAAAGGAGAAAGCCTTGTTTTTGCATTTTTGAATTTGCTTACTGGAATTATTGCATAAATATTGTCCATATTATCACTAGTAAGTTTTAGCTATTAAAGCAATGTATTTTGCATCGTTGTCGCTGGCTATACATTTGCCTTCAGATACTTCTTCCTGAATACCTAAAATGTCATAACCTGTTTTTTCTTCGATTTCCTTACCGATTGCTTCATCTCCGCACCAGTAGAATTTGACTACGTTTCCAGCTTCAACAAGCTCTGAAATTTCATCTATGTTTTCTGTGAATTTGACGTGTTCGGCTTGGAAATCCCATGCGATTTGTGAAAGGTTGTCTTGTGATTTATTTAATAATTCAATGATATTATCTGCTAGTGCATCATCCAATGGAATTTCTATTTTTTCTTCCTCATCCCTTCTCATGGCTATGGTAATATTGTTTTCCAAATCACGTGGACCTAGTTCAAGTTTGATTGGAGTTCCTTTCAATTCCCAATCATTGAATTTTTTACCAGGCCTGATGTCTCTGTCATCAAGGTTAACTCTAATGCCTTCAGCTTCCAATTGTTCCTTTATTTCAGCACATTTTGCAAGAACTTCCTCTTTTCCTTTCTTAAATAAAATTGGGATTATTGTAACTTGGTTCGGTGATACTTTTGGTGGTAAGCGTAAACCTTTGTCATCTCCGTGAATTCCAATAACTGATGCGATTACCCTATCTGATAATCCTGCACATGTTTGATAGACGAGTTTGTGTTGACCGTCTTTATCTTCAAAGGTAATGTCAAATGTTTTTGCAAAAGTTTGACCTAAATTGTGGATTGTACCAATTTGTAATGTTTTTCCGTTTGGCATTATTACATCAAAGGCCATAGTGTAGTCTGCTCCTGGGAATTTGTCCCATTCTGGTCTTTTAGAAATTAAATATGGGAGACCCAAATCATCAAAGAATTCTTTGTAAATTTCAATAAAGTCTTGGATTTGTTCATCGGATTCCTCTTTAGTTGCATGTGCAGTATGGGCTTCTTTAAATGTTGTAATTTCTCTTACACGAATCAATGGTCTTGTGTGTTTTGTTTCGTATCTAAATGTATTTACGATTTGATACATTTTGATTGGAAGGTCAATATGTGTTCTAATCCATAATGAATACATCGGATAAATTGCTGTTTCGCTTGTAGGTCTTAAGGCTAAATGTTCATTTAAATCAGTTTGCCCTCCTTTTGTAACCCAATATACTTCATCTTCAAATCCTTTTACGTGAATTCCTTCTTTTGCAAGTTCAGTTTCAGGTACAAGCATTGGGAATAATACTTCTTCGTGGTCCTTATCCAATAATTTTTTTATAATGTTCATGGAGTGTTTTCTTATTTGAAAACCGTATGGCATCCATACTGCCATTCCTTTAATAGGATATCTTGAATCAGTAATATTTGCATTTTCTAAAATATCATGAAACCATTCATCAAAATTTTCCACCATATCACCTAATAAATTTTTATAATATTAAATAATCTATTTTTAATAAGTATTAAATTTATTTAATGATGAAGTTTCTTGTAGTTGTTGTGACATTTTTTCATAAGAAAGTTATTTATAATTACTTTTTACATATATATTAATGTATAATTTATTTTAGGAGATATTATGAGCAATAGGAAAATACAAATGCCTCGTGAAGTTTACATTGATCCGGGTATTATAAAAGATACGGGAGAAATTTGTAAGTCTTTGCATTTGGATAAAAAGATTTTAATCGTTACAGGCAATCATACATATGAAGCAGGTGCAAAACCTGCAATAGAAAGCCTTGAAAAAGCAGGCATTGAATGGGATGTTATTAAAGTCAACAATGCAACATACGATTCAATTGCCGAAGTTGAAGAATTGATTACTTCAGACACTACTGTTTTAGGCATTGGTGGAGGAAAAATAATCGATGTAGCCAAGCTATCTTCACATAATAAGGGTGTTTATTTTGTTTCCATGCCAACAACAGCTTCACATGATGGTATTGTATCTCCTTTAGCTTCAATTAAAGACCCTAATACTTCAACATCTGCTAAAGCACAGTCTCCAATAGCTGTAATTGCCGATACTGAAATTATTGCACAATCCCCATTCAGACTGCTGTCTGCAGGATGTGCTGATTTGATTGCAAATTTTACAGCCATTAAAGATTGGGAATTGGCTCATAGGCTAAAAAATGAACCTATCAGTGAATCAGCAGCTGCACTGTCAATCATGTCGGCGCATTTAATCACTGATAATGTGGCCAATATAAAGCCAAATCTTGAGGCAAGTGCAAGAATAGTCATGAAATCATTGTTCAGTGGTGGAATGGCTATCAGCATTGCAGGTTCATCACGTCCAGCCAGCGGGTCAGAACATCTGTTCTCACATGCATTGGATAAGATTTTGGATAAGCCTGCATTGCACGGTGAGCAATGTGGTATTGGAACTATTCTGATGATGTATCTTCATGGGGGAGATTGGAAGGCAATAAAAGATACACTTAAAGCTGTACAAGCACCAACAACCGCCCAGGAAGTGGGAATATCAGAAGAAGACATAATTGAGGCATTGGTGATGGCTCATAAAATCAGGCCTGAAAGATATACTATTTTAGGTGATAATGGAATTTCAAAAGAAGCGGCATATGAATTGGCTTATAAAACAGAGGTGATTTAGATGATTACATTGATAGGAAAAGATTTAGCAAAAAAAGGGCAGGAATTTGTTTTTCTAGGTCCGGCTGATGAGTGTGAAAACTGTAGGTTTAAATCATCTTGCGTTGGAAACCTGGAATTAAACAGGAAATATGTTGTAGTGGATGTCAAGGACAGCGAACAGAAATGTCCAATACATGCAGAAGGGGTTGTAATTCCTGTTGAAATAGATTTTGCCAAAATAGACTTATTGACCACTTCAAAAAACATTTTTGAAGGATCAACATTTACTTATAATGCTCATGATTGTGATGAGAAATGTGATTTTCATGATTTGTGTTTCCCTGATGGACTGCAGGAAAATGACAAATGTATTGTTTTAGAAAACAATGGAAAACATAAGGAAGAATGTAAAAAAGGTTATAAACTTAATAACCTTACTTTGGGGTTTGTGATTTAAATGAAAAGTGCTAGCAGTAATGATTCTAGTAAGAAAAATGCAGGTTACAAGGCTGCTGAATATGTTAATGACGGTATGGTTTTAGGACTTGGTACAGGTTCAACAACACATTACTTTATAGAAAAAGTGGGTATGAGAATTAAAGATGAAGGAATCAACGTAAAAGGAATTCCAACATCATTTCAATCATTATTAATAGCCAAACAATGGAACATTCCAATCACTACTTTGGAAGAAAACGACATTGACTTGTCAGTGGACGGTGCTGATGAAGTGGATAGTGAATTCAACTTAATTAAAGGTGGAGGAGCGGCACATACTAAAGAAAAGATTGTAGATTATGCTGCAAAGAAATTCATTGTTATTGTCGATGAATCAAAATGTGTTGAAGAGTTAGGCACATTCCCTGTTCCTGTTGAGGTATTGCCTGATGCATCCCGTATGGTCATAAAGGAACTTGAAGATATGGGTGCCAAATGTGAAATAAGAATGGCTCAAAGAAAAGACGGTCCAGTAATAACCGACAATGGTAATTTTGTCATTGATGCCAAATTTGAGAAAATCGAATCACCTGAACATATGGAAATTGACTTGAATACAATTCCGGGTGTTGTTGAAAATGGAATTTTCTCACAAATGGTAGATAAGGTTATTGTTGGAACTCCAAAAGGAACTAAAGAATTATAGGTGATGATGTGCCTGGTCCGTTTGGTGGAATGCCATTATATGATTTTAAGGATTTGTTGTATAAGCTAGCTATTTTGTTTGGAGCATTGCTTGTAATATATGGTGTTTTGTGGCTTTTGGCAGAATTGCATATAATTCCAGGAATAATATTTGCAGTATTTCCTCAAATTGTTTTAATTCTGATTGGAATATTCATAATGTATGTTGCTTTTTCCAAAAGAAAATCATACTGATTTGAATTTTTAAAAGGGAGCATTTAATCTCTCTTATTGATTTTTATTTTTGATTTTGACTAAAAAAAGAAAATTAAAAGAGATTATGGGAAATCTCTTTATTTGATTGTTATTTTTGCTTTAACTGTTTTTCCGGTAAAGTATTTGTTGCCTGCAAATTTAACTGTAGCAGTGTGTTTGCCTTTTTTAGTTAATTTGGTAATTTTAAATGTAGCTTTACCTTTTGCAGTGGTGGTTGCTTTATAGGTTTTGCCTTTAACTTTGAGAGTAACTTTTACTTTTGATATTGCTTTACCAGATTTGGATTTTAAGGTTACAGTGTATTTTTTAGTTTTTGTTTTAGCCTTGAAAGTCTTTTTGGATGCAGTTAATTTGGATGCTTCTTTTGTGACTTTGATGGCTGCAGTTTTTGTAGCTGCTACATATTCGTCATCACCAGCAAATTTAACGGTAGCTTTTAAAGAACCTGTTTTTGTTGCTTTAAGGGTAACAGTAGCTACTCCTTTTGAATTGGTTATTGTTTTGTAGGTTTTGCCGTTAAATGTAACTGTGATATCTTTATCAGCTAAAGTTTTACCGTTTGCATCTTTAAGAGTTATTTGGTATTTGCTGCCTTTTTCAATAGCTTGTAAGTAGAATGTTTTTCCACTAGCTGTTATTGCAGTTGCTGTTCTGTCATCTTTAACAGTGATTAGAGCTTCGGCATTGCCTGCTTTGTTGTAATAATCACTTGAAGTATGTACGCTGGCACTATAATTTCCAGGAGTTAAAGTTAAGTTAATAGAAGCAACACCATTTGAATCAGTCACAACAGAGTATTCTTCACCATTGAGGCTAATTGTTGTTGGTTTGTTAGCTATTGCTTTACCTTTGTTGTCTTTTAAAGTAATTTCAAATGTACCCTTCTTGTATCCTACAGTCACATCATCTGCTGTTAAGTTTACAGCTTGTGAATCTTTATAAGTTCCAATTACTTTTTCTGAAGATTGGTATCTGGTTTCACCTTGAACTATGAAGTATTCAAAAGTAGGTGGGAATGGTAATTTATCAGGTTTGTATGTATTTGGACCTACAGTTACATTGAAGTATCCGTCACCAATCAAGATAGCTATTCTGCTTCCACTTAAAGTGTTGTTAAATATATATTCGTTTCCTGATCCGTAACAGGTAATTGAACTAATTTTTGAGTTTAAAATGGTATTTTCATATACTTTGTGTCCGGAAGAATGTAAAAGATAAATACCTTCTTTTGCACCTGAAACGGTATTATTAAATACGGTAACATTAAATCCATTAGCCTTGAATCTCACATCGATTCCATGATTTTTAGCATTTGTTACAGTATTATTTGCAACTATGGAGAATTGTGATCCAAAGCAGATAATTCCTGTTGTATATTGGTTTGATACTTTGTTGTTTGTTATTATTGAGTTAGGACAACCATTTTTTTGGAATCCTACAAATAATCCCCATGATGCTCCATCAATGTCACATCCGGTAATGGTGATGTTTTTACTGTTTTCTGCAAAGATACATGCAGTTTTGTATTCTTCACCATTTGGATTGGAATAATTTGGATAATTGCTAATTAAATTTAAATTACTTATTACAACATTAGTGTTGTTGATGGAATATATGATTGAGGAGTAAAGTAACGCATTGTATGTGCTTGGTAATCCTATAGAATTGATTATCTCTTTGTTTGCATTGTTTAATCCTTTTAAAGTTGCATTATTACCAATAATCTTTATGTTTTTATTAATGTAAATGCAAATGTCTTCAAATACTGCATCTTTTTCAAAGATTATTGTATCTCCATTTTCCATTCCGTTAATTGCAGTTTGGATTTGGGAATTTGTCATTCCTGCAGAAATTGTCACATTTTTACCGGTTGGTTTTAAAATTGTATCATAATCAACAACAACTGGTTTTGGTGTTTCGATTCCTTTATATTCAGCATAAGTTATATTTGTTAGTCCACTGTCTGTGTAGGTACCCATCATAGCAGATGTACTTGCATAATCTCCCTTTGCTTCAGCAACATAAAATACAAATGATGGTGGCATTGGTAAATTATCTAATTTCCATTCGTTTTCACCAATGGTAATGTTGTTATATCCTGTGTAAGCACCTCCAACAGGTTGTCCTCCACCTAAAAGAACTCCAATCCTTGAATTTAATAATTTATTATTGTTGATAGTTATATGGCTAGCACCACAACATGTAATTGAGCTTAAACTACAATCTCTTATTATATTTCCAGTTACAACATGTTTTGCTGAATGTAATAAATAAATACCTTCTTTAGCACCAATCACAGTATTGTTTAAAACTTTAACATTTGGTCCAACGCCATGTCTCACATCAATTCCGTGGTTTTTGGCATTGGTTACTGTGTTATTTCTAATTATTGTTCTAGGGGACTGGAAGTTGAGTATTCCAGTAATTAATTGGTTTTGAACTTTATTGTTTTCAATGATTCCGTCAGCACAATTTTGGAACCAAATACCCCAGGAACATCCGGTAATGCTGGTGTTTGTAATTGTTGTATGGTTTGAGAAATAATTATATATTACACAATTGCTGTATCTGGAGTCTGCCCCTTTATCAGTTCCACTATTTGCACCTGCGACAAGTTTTATGTCTTTTAATACTAAACCGTTGGTTTTGAGAATGTATAATGTTGCAAGATTTGTAATTGCGTAACCACCTTCTGTGGTTTTGTTCATGATTATTTCGGGAGTGGTATTTGCAGATGGTCTGTCATATCCATATAATGTGGATCCATTCCCATTTATTGTAATGCTTTTGTTTACATAAATGCATATATCTTTATATTCTCCCTGTTGGAAATTTAAAGTATCTCCATCATTTAAACTATTTATTTTTGTTTGAATTTGATCATTAGTATCGGTAGTTTCAATTGTAACTTCTGTACTTGATAGCTTTTCGCTATTTCCTATAGTATCAGTTATATTTTCAGCTGATACTATGGTTGTACTTAAAAATACAATTAATACTAACATTAATGCTAATATTAAACATTTTTTATCCATATTTTCATCTCTAAATTAAATATATTCAATCACTTATACCAATAAATTTCATCGATAAGTAATTAGTTATATATTGATTTTTATATTATTTAAATGAAAATGTCTCAAATTTTTAATATAACAGTGTTAATCAAATATAATGGGTGTAATTTGATTTATATCGGTAGGATTTTCCAATATAATGCTGTTATATAGGTTAGATTTATATAGATTTGACTTCAAAAATATACTCGTTAATCAATATTATGTATATGGTATAATTTTTTATTTTATAAAATTTTATTAACTTATATAATTTGATTATAAAAATAAAGATTGGGAAGTTTTTAATATGGACAAAAAAGTGTTAATTCTTTTTTTCTTATCTCTATTATTCTTATTATTAGTTTCTTCAGTTAGTGCAACTAATATCTATGAGAACAATATGACACTTCTTTCTGATAGTGGTGATAATTATGAAACTATTACTGCTGATTTGTCAAATGAAGATATCCAATCAAAATTTGATAATGCAAAAGATGGAGATACTTTTGAATTTACAGATAATGAATATAATGATATTTCTTTGGTTGTAGATAAAAAATTAAATATTGTTTCAAAAAACGGTAGTGTTGTATATACTTTAGGTAAATTAACTGATAAAGCTAAGAAGTTAGGATTAGATAAAACTTTCGGATTTTATTTCACATCAAAATCAGCAGGAAGTGTATTGTCTGGAATAACGATTGTCGCTTCAAATAGTGATTGTGGAGTCATCGTGGATAATGCAAAAAATGTTGTGGTTAAAGATAACAAGATTGTTGGTGGAAAAAACTGTATTTTAGTAAAAAATTCTGATAAAATTGTTGTTTCAGGCAATGATATCCTAAAAGCCAGTCAAAATGGTTTGCAGCTTCAGGATGTAAAAAATACATTAGTATATGATAATTCGATTTCATATAACAAATGGTCTGGAATTGAAACTTCAAATATTTATTATTGCAATATTACCAACAATACAATTCATCATAATAACTTAAATGGTATTTCAACCTTCAACAAGTCTTCCCATACATTAATTGCAAGAAATAAAGTTTATGAAAATACTAATGGTGTCTATATCAACTCAACATCCACTAATGATGTTGTTAAAACAAATTCATTAACAAATAATAGAAAAGACCCACGTTCAAGCATGGGTGGATTTGAAACAGGTAATGGATTTTTGTTAGGTTCAGGATTCAAAAGTTCTGGAAGCACCATACTTAAAGTTGAGTATAACTATTTGGCACATAATGAATTTTACCAGGCTAAAAATTATTGGGAAAATGAAAACTTTGAATTGGGTCAAAACTGGTATGATTCAAATGATCCCTCAAATACTTTTGTATGTCCAAGGCTTTTAGCATCTTTAATGAATTTGGATACTTTATCCATTAGTAACACTCTATCTCTTCAATTAAGGGACTCTTCAGGTAGGGCTGTAAATGAATTTGCAACTTTTCAAACAAATGTTGAAGTTGATGGGAATAGGTACACTGTTACAGTTAATGATGGGCAAGCAACAGTTGTTAAAGATTTGGATCCTACTGTTGACCATAATGTAAAGGTAGAAATTGGCGGTCAGTATTATAACTATGATTATCATGCTTCAGGTGATAAAGGCCAATCAACAGATTCAAAGTCATCAACATCAAATGATAATGAAAAAGGGTCTCAAAATAATAATGGAAATGAAGGAACTTCTGATGTAAATGGAAACTCCAATTATCAGGGTAATTCCCATGGTGGTAATTCTTCAGGTTCACATGTGGCAAATTCACTAAACTCAGGTAACTATGGAACAAACAGCTCAGACATTCCATCTCAAGACACTTCTGATAATGGACAGGATGCATTATCTAATGGTGATTTGAACTCCGGAGATACTGGTAATGGCGAAGCTTCTAAGGAAGGTAAAGCATTTGAGATTGTTCCTCCAGTAACCACTTCAAAAGAACTTACAAACACTTCTGGCCTTATAGTGATGTGCATATTATCCATAATGGGATTGTTGATTTATGGATATAGGGGTAAATTCGATAAAGATGAATATTAATAAAACATTTTCTTTTCTTTTTTTCTTTAATTTATTAATAAGTTTAATTAAATTATATATTGATGACAGTCAAATCTTATTCTTTAAAAATCAATACTAATAAAAGCTTTGAAATTATTGATATCACTTCACAAATTAATAATCTGATTGATATTGATGAAGGAATCATCTCAATTTTTTCAAAACACTCTACATCAGCCATTGTGGTTAATGAAAATGAATCTGGTCTTTTAAATGATTTGGAATTCACATTAGATAATTTAATTGATGATAAATTTTCATACAAGCATGATAAAATCGATAATAATGCAAAATCACATTTGAAATCATTTTTACTTTCATCAAGCGAATCATTACCAATAAAAAATTTAAAATTGGATTTAGGTACTTGGCAATCTGTTTTTTTCATTGAATTAGATGGACCAAGAAGTGGAAGAACAGTAACTTTGACGATGGTTGGTGAATAATTGCAGAAATGGACAATAATTTTGATAGTTGTTATTGTACTATTGTTGATTTTCATTGCTGTTTTCAGTAATTATGATGCTTCTCCAGCTGTGAATAATTACTCTGAAATTGAAACACAAATGAGAAAATTATGGTATTAAAAAAAGAATTTTAGAATTCATTTGTTGATGAATTCTATTTCAAATGCAATTACAGGATACTCGAGGGTAAAGTTAGTTATTACTTCTGGGGAAACTTCACCAAAGAATCCTTTGATTGTACCTTTTTGAGCTTCGCCAACTACATCAGCTACTCTGCCTTCAATAAATGTCTTATTTTCACTGTCGCTTATTTCCATAGTATATCCTAAATTAGTCAATACGCTTGTCATTACTGATTTGATTTCAGTAAAGTTGGCGGTTGAATGGCAAATTAGGGCAGCTAACTTTTTGGAAGATCTTGTTTTGTTTTCTTTTGTATCGTCAAGATATAAAATATCTCCAATCTCAAATATTTTTTGAGGTAGGTCTTCATGCTTGTTGTCTTCTAAAAATTCCATTAAAGAATTGATTAGGCTAGTTCTAATCATAGTTCTGTCAATGGTAATTGGTCTTGCAACTTGCACATGTTCCTCTTCCTGTTGATTCATTTTTTCGTAATGTGCCTCTTCGTTTGTAAGCATTAGGCTCATTACTTCCTGAAAACCTAATCCAACCATTACTTCACGGATAGTGCTTTCTGCTTTAAACCAATCGTTTTCATAAGCTACAGTATTTATTTCAGGTAATTTTGCTTCTACGGAGTTAATGTGGTATTGTACTGCAATATTTTCAACAACATCCACTTCATGCAATATGTCTACTCTATAAGCAGGTATAATTGCTTTGACTTCGTTTTCACTAATGATTTCAGCATCAAAACGTGCTTTTAAAAGCAATCCTTTAATGTCTTCAGCAGTAAGGCTTGTTCCACCAATCAAACTATTTGCTGTATCTACATGGACATTCATCTCTTGAGGAGTTAAATCTGGAGTCTTAATGCTTTTGTCAGCATATCTGACTTCCATGGATTTAATTTGACCTCCGACCTCTGCAAATGAACAGCATATGATATTCAATGCCTGATTGACAGCTCTTTCATCAGTTCCAGTCACATCAACAATAATGTTTTTTGTGTCTTCCTTGATTTTGGTCAACTCGCCGTTGATAATTGGCGGCATTGACAAGACATTGTCGTCCTTATCAAGAATTAATGGATATTTGTCAAAGTCTTGGATTAAATGAGCATAATCAACACCTTTGTCGTGTTGGGTTAATATTTCATCAGGAGTCATTTCAAAGTCCTTTTCTAAAGGAACAAATGCATTTGCATCCTTAGGGGTTGCAATATATTTAAATGGTCCGGTAACGACATCAGCATTATGAATACCGATAGCTACTTTTTTCCTGTCTCTTCCGATTACCCAATGGAGATTTTCCTGGAAATCCATAATATATTTGAGTTTATCGCCAGTAAAATCAACATTGTCAATTTTTGCAAATCCTATGTATGGTCTGATTTTTGCCACATCTTCATCCACTTCAACATATTCTCCAGATTCTTCAACCTTATAATCTGGAAAACCGATTTCCTGACCGATAAATCCTTTAAATGATCTGGCTACTCCTTCGACAGATAGATTGTCTGGGCGGTTTGGGAAGAATTCTACCTTGATTTCTTCATCATCAAAGTCTTCAATATCACTGGACATCATTGGCAATGTGTCTATTAATTCATCTTTTTCCATGTCTATTCCTAAATCTTTCAAATCCTGATATTTGAATGTAATAACTGGCATTTAATAACTCCATTAATTATTTTTAAAATCCATAAATCAATATGAAGAATAGAGATTCAATTACGAAATGCAATGCTCTATGTTCTATTTCACCCATATTGCGTATTAATACGGTATGTGAAACATCGATTACAAAATGAATTAGGGCTGCTTGAATTCCTACAACTGGATTTAAGAAAACTATTGATAAAACAATAAAATGAAATCCTGCTTCCATTGTCTCATGTGCTAACCATGTTTGCCATGTTGTTTTTGTGGTCTGTTGGATTAAACCACCTAAAATAATGTAAAAATTATTAAAAACTTTCCACATTATTTGTGTGTGCAATACATCGCTTACAGCTAGTACAATAGCAACATAAAACCATAATAAGTTCATTTTTTACACAGTCCTTTTTTTGATTGATAATATTAATAATATGATTTTAGTATATAATATATTTATCTATATTTTCGATTTTTACTTAATATTTTTAAATAAGAAGCAACATATCTAATAATATTATTTTTATCTACATTTATTAGGAGAAAATATATGTCAAAAGAAGAGATTCCTAAAGACTATGACTTTAAAAAAGAAAAAGAAAAGGAGAAGAAATGAGAAGATGAAAACATCTACAAATACATTGGAGATGGATCTCGTCCTAGATATGTTATTGATACTCCCCCACCATACCCAACAGGAGCTATTCACTTAGGACATGTCCTTAATTGGGTTTACATTGATATGAATGCAAGATACAGAAGACAAAAAGGATATGATGTCTTATTCCCTCAGGGATGGGACTGCCATGGTCTTCCTACTGAGGTTAAGGTTGAAGAAACTCATGGAATCAAGAAAAATGATGTTTCAAGAGCTCAATTCAGACAGTATTGTATTGATTTGACCACTAAAAACATTGCAAGCATGAAAGCGGACATGAAGGCAATGGGTTATTCACAAGATTGGACTCGTGAATTCGTTACAATGAATCCTGAGTATATGAAAAGAACTCAATATTCCTTTTTGAAAATGTATGAAGATGGTTTGATTTATCAAGGAAAACACCCAGTAAATTGGTGTCCTCGTTGTCAAACAGCTATTGCTTTTGCGGAAGTTGAATATTCAGACAACACTACCTTTTTAAACTATGTTAATTTCCCTCCTGCAGTTGAAGATTCATAT
>Ga0256405_10006614_pt1 | contig 18368 bp, 8 predicted proteins | sample RumenRJG_02DNA_FD_189096 | JGI IMG/M metagenome (GOLD analysis project Ga0256405, IMG submission 189096) | Bovine rumen microbial communities from Lethbridge, Alberta, Canada - RJG_02 | ecosystem: Host-associated > Mammals > Digestive system > Stomach > Rumen | place: Canada: Alberta | collected... | reverse complement strand
CAATAAGAACGCGCTACTACGATACCAGATACTTGATCGCTGTTTCAGTGACCGTCATCGTCGGTATGAGATTGAAGACTTGGTTGACAAGGTAAATGATGCCTTGCTTGATATGTATGGTAAGACTGTCAGTCTTCGTCAAATACGTGCTGATATAACTTACATGCGTGACAGAGTTTCTTATAATGCTCCTATCGTGGCGCGTCCTATTGAAGGTAGAAGATGCTACTACACTTATGAGGATCCCCATTTCTCAATTTTCAGCAGTGAACTTTCTGTCGAGGAAGTGAAGAATCTCCTATCAACCATAGACATGCTTGGACGATATCGCAGTCCTAAGAACGCATGGCTGGAAGAGGTGATTTCAAGTTTGGAACTACGTTTTGGTATTAAAGCAAATCGTGATAAGGTTGTTTCCTTTGAGCAAAATGACCAGTTGAAAGGTATTGAGTTTCTTTCAGACCTTATCGATGCAATAATCAATCACCAGCCATTGAAGATGACTTACCGCCCATATAAAGGGGATGAACAAACAATGGTCATCCATCCTCATTATATGAAGCAGTACAATTCTCGATGGTTCCTTTTCGGACTTGAAGATCATGGCGAGTACGGACTGTGTACGGTAAACAAGGCTCTTGACCGTATAGTGAAGTTTTCTATTGCTAAAGTGCCGTATGAAGAGAATAATAAGATTGACTATGGGTCTTATTTCGATGACATTGTTGGCGTAACTCACGACGGCAAACATCCTGATGTTGAACATGTGGTTTTAAAATTTGCAAAGGAGCGTTTCCCTTATGTGGTCTCAAAACCGATTCATCATAGTCAGGAAGTAGTGAACCCAGAAGAGGGTATAGTCTCTATTGATGTGCGAATTAACCAAGAGTTGGAACAAAACATCTTCTCGTTTGGACAGCAGGTTGAAGTGCTCTCTCCAGAGTGGTTTCGTAATCAAATTAAAGAAAAATATAAGGAAATTATCAAAATCTATGAGCTGTGAAGATAGACTGCATAGTAGTAATTCATCTTTGCACATGATATTTGAATAATAATAAAAAAAATCATATGAGTACTGAAGACAGACAGAACCAGACAACAGTCAATGTTCAAGAGAAAGCCAACTTGATTTGGGCTATTGCTGATAAGTTGGTAGGCGTATACAAACCACACGAATATGGTAACGTAATACTACCAATGTGCGTAGTGAAACGCTTCGAGGACACATTGGCACCCACCAAGCAAAAGGTGCTTGATATGAATAAACAACTCGAAGAGGACGGCATCACCGTGAAGCAAGGCTTCTTGGAGAAGGCCGCAGGACAGAAGTTCTACAACCTCTCGCCATTCTCTTTCGAGACTCTGCTCAGTGATCCAGAGAACATCCGGGAGAATTTCGAGTCATACCTGAACCACTTCTCTGAGAATGTCATCGACGTGATTCACCGCATGAAATTCCAGCAGGAGATAGAAACAATGGCCGAGAACGAATTGCTCTATTTGGTCATCAAGGAATTCTGTACAGAGAAGGCTTACTTAGGTGCTGACAAGGTGAGTTCTGTAGACATGGGCTACATTTTTGAGGAGCTGGTTCGAAAGTTCTCTGAGAGTTATGACGAACATGCCGGAGCTCACTTTACCGCCCGAGACATCATCAATCTGATGACGGAACTACTTGTTGGCGAAGATGAAGAGCAATTGGAGGACGAAGGTATCACAGCGACCATTTATGACATGGCGATGGGTACCAGCCAGATGTTGGGCTGCATGAGCGATCGTCTCTTGGAGATTGACCCTGATGCAGATATTACCACTTATGGTCAGGAACTAAACGAACAGACCTTTGCCATTGCCAAGGCCGATACTCTTATCAAGGGTGGCAATGCAGACAATATGCGACAGGGCGACACCCTAGGCGATGACAAGTTCGAGGGCTATAAGTTTGACTATATTATTTCCAATCCACCTTTCGGAATTGAGTGGAAAACGAGCAAGGCAACTGTTGAAGCAGAGAATAAAAAGGGGGCAGCTGGACGTTTTGAACCAGGGCTACCAGCTATTGGTGACGGCCAGCAGTTGTTCCTGCTTAACGGTGTGGCAAAACTTAAAGATACTGGACGCATGGCTATCATTCAGAATGGAAGTCCGTTGTTCAAGGGAGACGCAGGTAGTGGCGAAAGTAACATCCGTGGCTATCTCTTGGAAAATGACTGGCTGGAAGCCATCGTTCAACTGCCCAACGACCTGTTCTACAACACGGGTATTGCAACCTATGTCTGGGTAATAACCCGTAACAAAACGGCCGAACGTCAAGGTAAGGTACAACTCATCGATGCCAGTCAGTGCTATGAGAAACGCCGCAAGCCTCTTGGCAACAAGCGTGTCGAGATAACTGAAACAGCTCGTCAACTCATTATGCAAGCCTACAAATGTTTTACTGATGGTGTGATGACTCAGACCACTGTCGACGGTACTGAGATTCGTGTGGAGAGCAAGGTGCATGAGAATTATTATTTCAAGTATAGCAAATTGTTCATCATGAATCCTGAGCGTGATGAGAATGGCAACATCAAGCGTGATAGTAAAGGTCGTCCTGTCATCGACAAGACGCTGAATGACACGGAAATTGTTCCATGGCTGACCAATCGCGACGAGTATCTGCAGAAAAATGTGGCTCCTTATTCACCTGACTTCATCGTGGACGAGAAGAAGACAAAGATAGGCTATGAGATACCATTCACTCGTGAGTTCTACAAATATACTCCGCTGAAGCCGTCTGCCGACATTTTTGAGGAACTTAAAGACCTCGAACAGCTGGAGGCAGAGATTATGAACAAGATATTGCATTGATAGAGTATGAAACAATATAAAGATAGCGGTATAGAATGGATAGGCAAGATTCCTGTGTCGTGGGATGTTAAGCGACTAAAGGAAATATTTGTCGAAAGGAATAATCGTGACGCAAAAGGGAAAACATTATTAAGCGTTTCTCAATATTATGGTATTAAGCCAAAAGCAGAAACTGATATTGCAGATTCTCATATAGCTGAGTCATACGATGATTATAAAGTCGTACAAAAAGGCGATTTTGTGATGAATATTATGCTGGCATGGAATGGCAGCTATGCAGTTTCAGATTATGAGGGAATCGTTAGCCCTGCTTACTGTGTCTATAAGTTCAGAAAAGAATGCTGTCATAAATACCTTCACTACCTGTTACGAACAGATGGTTATCAAACAGCATTCAAGACGATGTCAAGAGGTATTATCGACAGTCGTTTGCGTTTGTACCCAGAACAATTCTATACCTTCAATACAATTTTCCCACCAGTAAACGAGCAGCAGCGAATCTCTGATTACCTTGATGAGAAGTGTGGGGAGATAGATTCACTCATTGGACTGCAAGAGCAGATGATAGATAAACTGAAAGCCTATAAGCAGAGTGTTATTACCGAGACCGTCACAAAAGGTCTTAACCCTAACGCCAAACTCGTCCCCTCCGGCATAGACTGGATTGGAGAAATTCCTGAAGGATGGGAAGTCTGTCGTTTCAAGAGCTATATTCGTTTACATAACGAAAAATGCTCTGAAACTGCTTCTTTTAAAGTCAATTTGGAAAATATTGAGAGTAAATCTGGTAGATTTATACCTACTGATTCTAAATATGAAGGTGAAGGGACTTCTTTCCGTAAAGGTGATGTCTTATTTGGAAAGCTAAGGCCTTATCTTGCAAAGGTTCTTGCTCCAGAAACTGAGGGCTCGGCTATAGGCGACATATACGTATTTAGACCAACTTCAAGAATTGACGCCAATTTCTTGAAGTATACACTATTGGCTGACACATTTGTTACCATCGTAGACAGTTCCACTTATGGAACAAAAATGCCAAGGGCAAATTGGGATTTTATTTCGTGTGTTCCTATTGTTATTCCCCCTCTCTCAGAACAACAAACTATAGCTCTATCTCTTGATGATAAATGCTCAGAAATTGACAAACTGATTGATTTGAAGCAACAAAAGATTGAGAAACTGAAGGACTACAAGAAGAGTGTCATCTATGAGGCAGTGACAGGTAAGATTAATATTGAATCATAAAATAATCAAGATATGGACAACAACGACTTGAAAGAACGGGACTTTGAAGCCTACATTGAAAATTGGCTGACCACTGAGGGTGGCTATACCAAAGGTGACCAGACCACCTATGATAAAGAGCGTGCCATCGACCTGAAAACGCTGATTCGCTTTTTTCGCCAGACTCAGACGAAGAAATGGGAACTATATGAGAAGAAATACGGTGTTCAAGTGGAAGACCGCCTTTACAATGTGCTTCAGGACAAGATTCATGAACGTGGCCTAATATGGGTGCTACGTAATGGCATCGACGATCTTGGCTTTAAATTCAAGTTGGTATATTTTGAACCTGCCAGTCCCCTCAACGAGGAACTGAACCTTCACTACCAGCAGAACATTATGGAGTGTACACGCCAGTTCGCTTACTCCACACAGAACCATAACACCATCGATATGGTGCTGTCGGTAAACGGTATACCAGTGGTTGCATTGGAACTGAAGAACCAACTAACTGGGCAGAACGTAGAGAACTCTCGCCAGCAGTGGATGAATGATCGTGACCCTCACGAAGAACTGTTCCAGTTCAACCACCGCATTCTGGCATATTTCGGTATTGATCTCTATGAGGCTATTATGGCCACCGAACTACGTGGGCCTCAGACGTTCTTCATGCCGTTTAATCAAGGAAGCAACGGAGCCGGAAAGGTTGGTGGCAAGGGAAATCCTGAAGCCCCAGAAGGACAATATACAACTAGTTACCTGTGGGAACGTGTGCTTAACCGCCGTATGTTGCTTTGTATTCTACAACGTTATATCTCTTTACAAGAAGAGGAGCGCATAAGTATTCGTAAGACAAAGGACGGCAAAATACAACAGGATAAAAAGAAGAGTGTGAAGATAATCTTCCCACGTTATCACCAACTTGACGTGGTGGAAAAGTTATTGGCAGACACCGCAGAACACGGTTCTGGCAAGAACTACCTTATACAACACTCTGCAGGCTCTGGTAAATCGAACTCCATAGCTTGGGTGGCATATCGCTTGGGTGCTTTGCAGAATGCAGACCTGAAGCCTATGTTCAACTGCGTGTTTGTTATCACTGACCGACGAATACTTAACTCACAGCTTCAAAAGACCATTCTTGGCTTCGACCATGTGGACGGTACAGTAGAGACAGTGAAGGACAGCGATCCATCGACCAAACTGAAGACTTTGATTAACGATGACAACTCGCGTATCATCATCTGTACACTCCATCGCTTCCCACTTATCTATAAGGAAGTGAACAAGAATACTGGTAAAAAGTATGCCCTCATAGTCGATGAAGCTCATTCGTCTCAGACAGGTAAGGCAGCTGAGAAAATGAAAGCAGCCCTTGCTGACACAGACGAGGCTTTGCGTCAGATGGCTGCTATACAGGACATCGCCGAAGAAGAATTGGAGAAGCAACGCGACGAAATCATGGACACATTACTGGCTCAGGGACAGCATGGTAACCTTTCGTTCTATGCTTTCACGGCCACGCCCAAACCAAAGACTCTGCGCACTTTCGGTATTTGCACCCATCAAGATATTGACCCAACGAAATGTCGCTATGAAGCATTTCATACTTATTCAATGCTTCAGGCAATCGAGGAGGGCTTTATCAAGGACGTACTGTTGAGTTATACGCCTTATAGTGTGAGCTACGAAATTACAAAGCGTATTACTGATGATCCTGAATACGAAGAGACACCTGCCACAAAAGCTGTCAAAGCCTTCCACGATGATCACCAACATGTAGTTGACAAGAAATGTGCCATCATTGTAGAGAAGTTCCGGGAGGTGACGTTGCCCGCTATGCAGGGCAAGGCAAAGGCAATGGTTGTGACTGCCAGCCGTGCTCATGCCGTTCGCTACTATTTATCCATCAAAGCCTATTGTGAAAAGCAAGGCTATACCGATGTTCACCCATTGGTAGCCTTCTCGGGAAAGGTTGAGTATCAGGGACAGGAATACATCGAAACAGCTATGAACTCTACACCCGATTATAAGATCAGCGAGGCCGGACTACCCCTTTTCTTTGCCTCCGACCTCTATAATGTTTTGGTGGTGGCCGACAAATATCAGACAGGCTTCGACGAACCATTGTTGCATACAATGTTCGTCGATAAGAAGCTGCGTGATGTAAAGGCTGTTCAGACGTTGAGTCGTCTAAACCGTTCCCATCCTGACAAAATAGACACTTACATTCTCGATTTCGTTAATGACCCAGAGGATATTAAGAAGAGCTTTGAACCGTTTTATACTGGAACTGAGCTTATCAAACCGATGGACTTGAACTCTGTATTTACTTTGCGCGACAATATACGTGAGTTGAATCTGTGGACAGACCAGGATGAGCAACGAGTGGAGGACATAGTGAAAACAGTAAAGAAGGATGACCCAACACGACTGGGTAAACTGTCGAACGCCTTCAAGGGTGTGGTTGATCGCATCAACCAGTTAGATGAAGAAACGTTCTACACTGTGCGTGGTCAAATCAAACAATTCGTGCGTTTCTACAATTATCTGGCACAGGTGGAGCGTACGTATAACCGTGACCTCTATCGCACATATATTTATAGTGAATTGCTACTAAAATTGCTTCCTCCAAAGAAACAAGACCACATCGATCTAAACAAGCAACTGATGTTGGTCAACTCTAAGATAGAGGCTGGAGAGACACAGAGCATTCATCTCGATAAGGATGCTGGTGGTTTGTCTGCCACTAAACCAGGTGCTGGTAATGGTCCAGATGATAAGCGTGACCTCCTATCGAACATTATTGATAAGGTGAACATGATGTTCCGAGGTAATTTTACCAAGGAAGACCGTGTGTTGGTAGAGAGCATCTACGACAAGCTTAATCAACCGAAGGTACGTCGCAAACTAACCAAACAAGCCAAGAATAACGATCCAAAGCAGTTTGCAGAGAGCATTTTCCCAGAGGTGTTTGCCGAGGCAGCGCAGGAGTGTTATGGCGACCAGATGGAAGCATTCCGTCGTCTATTCCAGAATCATGACCTCTACAATAGCATCATGTCACAAATGGGCGATATGATGTATGCCAACTTCCGTGCTCAGGACGAAGCTGTATTTAATCCAGAGCGTTTCAAGGAAAAGGTTCTTCCTGTAATGCAAGCAGAGTTCGGAGATATTCAGGCAGAAATCAAGCCATATCCTATAGTGGCAGATTGGCTCGTCAAAGTCATTGCTGCAGAAACGGCTCCTTCAATGGATGGTGCCAATGATGTATTACAGAATGCCTTCAATCGCCTTTACTGTTCACCCCGTAAAGTGGCATTCATGGACAAGAAAAGTCATTTCCGTTCTTTGGTTAGCTATTTTGAGGTTTTCTTGAAGAAAGTCTATTTCATCGAGAACGGTAAAGAGATGGTGGTCACTCGTGAAAATGCCCGTCCGGGTGAAATGCCATCATTGGCCGACTGTATCTACCAGACACCATGCCTGAAGCGACTGAAGTACGAGCCAGATTCAAGTAAATTCAAAATTTGGCTCCAACAACTGCGTGACTGGCGCAACGAGCATTCACATCAGGCACCGATAGCAACTGAAGAGGAGTATGATGCCGCTATCCATATCGTTACCACTCTTTATCTTTATGTTACGGCCTACAACATTCAGTCGTTACATTCAAAGATAGTGAAATGAATATTTTCCGTAGAAGCCACTCAAATGCTTTTAGATAGCAGGAATAATAGTTTTGATAATATGGCATTAGATACATTATACAAAACAGTAAATTCAAATGGCGAGTATAGTTGTGGAGATATAGGAATCTCTACAAAGGAATGGCTCGGCTTGTTGAATGAAGCGGAGGCAAAACCTTATTTGGATGCCCTTTGCTGTTTCCTTCGTGAACCAGAGCACAAGGGGACATGCAGTAATGCAGCATTGAAATATGGTAAACCAGCATCACATTACAATAGCAAAGTGATGAACTTCTCCAAGTGGGTACAGAAGAAATTGAGTCGTTTTCGGGTGATTGGAACTGATGGGAATGAAACCTACTGGTGTATTACTATGCAGAAAGGGTGGGACACAAAGCAGGGGTTCCAATGGCAGCTACGTGATGAACTGGCAGAAGCTCTTCAATCTTATTTGATGAAAGAGCTTATAAAACAGTATAGCACAAAAGAACCCTTCAACGGTTTTGAAGAAGAATATAAATGGGTCTTACTGGATAAGACAGAAGGGAAAGATGTACTTACCATTATCAAAAGCCTCCGGGGACAGAATATCGTTGACAATGCACGTGTTGATGGTGTTCTGAAGTCCTTGTGGGAATCAAAGCCAGAAGAGTTGACAACCATCGGGAATCATTTGCTTGATGAGTCAAAACCCATTGACGAGCGTCTGGCCACTTTCAAATCCGAAATGCGTTCACTATGCCCAAGCGAATGGAAAACGTGTGCAAACGATGAGCGCACAGCTGCTGCGATTCTTATGTGCAGATACCCTGAGAAATATACTGTATATAAGGATGAGGTATATCAGCTTCTTTGCCAGTATTTCGGTTTTGACAATAGGAAAGCCGGACAGAAGTTCACACATTTTATTGAGATAATCAATAAGTTTGCGGCTGAATTTGGCGAGTCAATTCAGGAAATAATGATGCCACAGATAAGCAAGTACAGGAACAAACCTCTCATTCTTGCCGTACAAACTTTATTCTGGTGTATGAGACATGAAATGACTGAATCCTTGAAGAGAGAACAGATAAATTATTGGCTCACAGGATATACCTTTGGCGATGAAGGTTCTCAGTTTGACAGATTCATTGAAGGCGGTATTTGGGAGAGTAAGCACAATGATGGCAATGCAAGTGACCAAAAGCTTTTGCCAATTTCTAAGTCCATTGCTGAAGGTGACATTATTATTCTGAAATCAACCTCGACTAAAGGCAAAAACCATGACTTGCCCTTTATGCGCATTAAAGCTGTTGGTATTGTTACAAGTAATGTGACCACCTACAGGGTTGATGGTGCCACGATGTGTAAGTGTACCGTTGAGTATGTCAATACAGAAGACAAGGATTTCGATGGTTCCATATATGGGTCATTCAGAAAGACAATCCATCTTGCAAATAGCAAAATAAACGATGTCATTGATTACGTGAACAGTTTAATATACAAAGAGACTATGCCACAGATGAAATATAAGGAGTACATTGAATTACTTCAAGAAGCCCACAACTTAGTCCTTACTGGTGCGCCTGGTACTGGAAAAACCTTTATGGCTCAGGCAATAGCTGAAGAAATGGGAGCTGTAACCAAGTTCGTGCAGTTCCATCCATCTTACGACTATACAGACTTCGTGGAAGGCTTACGCCCCATCGAGAAGAGTGACGGGCAGATGGGATTTGAACGCAAGGATGGCGTGTTCAAAGAGTTTTGCCGGGAGGCCATCAAGAACTTGATTGATTCGGAAAAGAGCATTGAGAGCCTGACGAAAGAAATGTCTTGGCAGGAAAAGCTTGACCGCTTTGTGGAAGATGCCATCGAAGAAGAAACTAAGTTCACAACGGTCAATGGTAGTGAGTTTGTCATTTCAGAAATGAAGGGTCACAACATTGTAATTCATAATGAACAAAATGAGAAGACAACTCAGGTGGCTGTAAATGCTGACGAAATACTGGAATTGCTCACCAATGATGTCTCTCTGAATATTGTCAGGGACATCCGCAACTATTTCAAGCGCAAGTTTGGGACACAACCAGATTCCTATGCTTACGTAATCACAAAGGCAGTCAGGGCTATGAAACAGAAAATGCCTGTAGTGGAAGCAAACAAGATAGACCGCAAATCGTTTGTCTTTATCATTGATGAGATTAACCGTGGAGAGGCATCAAAGATATTCGGTGAACTTTTCTATGCCATCGATCCAGGCTATCGTGGCAAGAAAGAGCATTTGGTTCAGACCCAATATCAGAACCTCGTTCCTGAGACAGATGTGTTTGCCAAAGGATTCTATGTGCCGGAGAACGTCTATATCCTTGCCACAATGAATGATATAGACCGTTCTGTTGAGAGCATGGACTTCGCCATGCGCCGTAGGTTTACATGGAAAGAGGTCACTCCAGCCGACACAGAAGGTATGCTCGATGATTTGTCTTGTGCAGAAGAGGCAAAAGCTACAATGCAGCGTCTGAACAAGGCTATTGCAGAAACAGATGGCTTGGGGGCAGCTTACATGATAGGCCCATCTTATTTTTTGAAGTTGAAAGACAATGGTGCTGACTTCAATAAGCTCTGGAAGATGAATATTGAGCCATTGCTGAAGGAATACCTTCGTGGATTCCGTAAGGTTGCTGAAATCCTCGATAAGTTCAGAAAGGCTTATTTCAATACAAACGATACACAAATATCAGATACTCCAGAATTGATAGATGAGGATTAACCTGACAGATAACAATATCGGACAGCCCGATGCAGGAACATTCTGGAGGAAGGATGTTGCTGCTTTGTTCCCCATTGCCGACAAGACGATTGCCGAGCTATGTAGGGAAAATGAGAATCTGCTCATATTCCCTTATAGCATCGAAACGTCTGACGACAGGATTGGGGACTCTTCTGTCATGAGCATCCTGAATACCGATGACCCAGAGAAGGTACGAATCAGTACGGGCAATGTGATGGGGTTCATCGGTGTCGGTGACCTTCAGATAAAAATCAAATCCAGGTTTGATTTGGGACGTGATGACTTTCTCTTGCACTATATGCTTCAGAAGGTACTTTCCTTCAATTTATTCGACCTCAGTCATAACAATGAGCAGGAAGATGTGTTTGACTTCATCATGTTTATGTTCCCTTACTTTCTGAAGGCTGCTTTGCGACAAGGAGTATATCGTGAGTACCAGAACTATCAGCATAATGATGCAAATCTGAAAGGTACGATTGATATTGGACGACACATAGCTAGAAACATCCCTTTTGTCGGAAACATAGCATATTCTACACGTGAGTATAGCCATGACAACAATATGACAGAACTAATCCGTCATACCATTGAGTTTATGAAAACCAAGAAGTATGGTCAGGCTGTCCTCAATATTGACCGTGAGACTATTGAGAATGTAAATACAATAGTCGAGCATACGCCTTTATACAACAAAAGCGACCGTAATAGCGTCATCAGTAAAAATCTTAGAATGAAGACGCATCCATACTATACAGAGTACCGTCCTCTTCAAACCCTATGTTTGCAGATACTCCGTATGGAGGAAGTTAAATATGGAGAAAGTGACGATGAGATTTGCGGAATCTTATTTGATGGGGCATGGCTTTGGGAAGAATATATCAATACCATATTAAGCAAATTCGGCTTTACTCACCCGGAGAACAAGCTTCGCAAAGGAGGCATCTATCTGTTTGAAGAGCATAGCGGTGTTCGTTACCCTGACTTTTATAATGACGAGATGGTTCTCGATGCAAAATACAAGCGATTGGGCAGTTATAATAAAGTATCGAAAGTTGACCCTGACGATGTTCATCAACTTATTGCATATCTGACAGCCCTTCATATTAAGAAAGGTGGTTTCATCGCACCTCTGGAACAGAAACAAGTAAAGATTCCAACTTCCCACTTACAAGGGAATTCTGCTGTTCTTTCCATTTATGGCATTGAAATTAGCAAAGCCACCTCATCCTATGCCGATTTCTGTAATAAAATGGAAGGGAAAGAAAAAGTATTTATTGAATCATTAAACATATAAATTTCAAGTTTAAGCATTAGATTATTTGTATGGAAGAAGTAATACAATATATAATTGACAATCAATCGATAGTTGCCGGCATAGCTGTTATGTTGGCTCTTGTCATATTGTATTATTTCCTTCGATGGTTTCTAGGAAGATATATGCGTCGTATGGTCTATATATGTCTTGACCATTTTATCAGAAACTGTCACGAACAAAGCTTTTATTCTCCATCCCACAACGAATATACAGAATACCTTTCTCTATACAAAAAGCTCAATGCAAGGAAGACATTCTTGTTCTACAACCAAAGCAATCGAACTTTCCTGCAAAATTTTCTAACTTGGTTTGATATGGTCGAGAGCTTTATAGGGCGAATGGCTTCTTATATGTCTTCTGACCATTATTTTGCTCATTCAGAATTTCAGTCTTGTCTTACGGATATAGATTTTGAGAAGACTGTTTATCCATTTCTTACCTATGAGTTCCTGACTTACGTAAATAAGGTGGTTCCTGAATCGTTGACCAACATCGACAAATATAAGCATGAGTTGGAGCGCGGTTTTTCAGATATACCCCAAACTCATAATGTTATATTCGTAAAAGAGGAGTTGGAACGTCATAAAGCATATTTTGACACTGTACTGAGTTACCCATTAGATCTGCAGCAGAGGGAATCAATCGTAAAGCTGGAAGACAATTGCCTGGTCATAAGTTCTGCTGGCAGTGGCAAGACTTCGACATCGGTAGGCAAGATCAAGTACCTTGTGGAAAAACGGAATGTTGAACCAGCTAAGATATTGCCGCTTACCTATACGACTAAAGCAGCAAGTGAACTTTCGCAGCGATTAGCTTTGTCGCAAAGGGGTCTTTCTTGTCACACATTTCACAGTTTAGCCTTCAGGATTCTGGCTGAGACAACCAAAGAAGTACCATCTATTTGCGAGAACAATTTGATGCTTCAATGCTTCTATCATCTTATTGACACTAACCCGGACTTCAAAATAGCAATCAACTCATTCCTTACAGAAAAGAGTTCATTGACAAAGAATGAGCATGAATATTTGACACCAGATGCCTATGCAAAGGATAGGGCCTTATATGGTATTCAGGCTCCATTCTTAGATATGGACGGGAGGATTATATTCACTCGAAGCGAGGAAGAGAAGAAAATCTGCACTTTCCTCTCTATGAATAATGTTTCCTTCAGATACGAAGAGCCATTCCCATACGATACTGCAACCGAATTCAAACGTCAATATCGTCCTGACTTTACCATACATTTTGACTATTTAGGACGAAGCTATTATTTGATCCTTGAACATTTTGGTATTGATGCAAATGGCAATGTGCCTTCATGGTTCGGCGTTGGACAAGAAGGAGGGTATAGTGGAGCTAATCAGAGGTATAATGAGGGCATAGTTTGGAAAAGGAATATCAATAGAAGGTACAATATTGCCCTTCTTGAAACAACCAGTGCTATGTTCCATGACGGTTCGATATATCAGAATTTGACTGAACAGTTAAGGCGATATCATATTAACATGCGGCCATTAACTGAGGATGAAAAGTTTGAAAGACTCGTTAAGCGCAATAAAAAAATGGAAGATTCCCTTTTGCAGTTAATCTCTACTTTTATTGCATTGATGAAGTCAAATCGTAGTACACCAGAGAGCATCTTGGAAACCATAAAGAAAGAACAGTCCAAACGTCCTGACTTTATTGAGCGTTCAAGATTTATGCTGTATGAGATATTTATGCCGATGTATAACGAGTATCAGAAAACTTTGGCGGAAAAGAAACAAATAGACTATACAGACCTTATCCTGAAAGCAACTGATATTTGTGAAGCTGGACTCTATAAAAAAGAATATGATATGATTCTTGTTGACGAGTTCCAGGATATTTCCGTAGATAGGTTCAGGCTGTTGCAGTCCCTTAGAAGAAAGCAACCACTGACTAAACTCTATTGTGTGGGCGACGACTGGCAATCTATCTTCCGTTTCTCTGGTAGTGACCTGTCTTTGTTCAATAGTTTTGAGGACTATTTCGGATATACTGAGAAATGTAAGATAGAAAAAACCTATAGGTTCGGAGAGCCACTAATCAAGCTTTCCTCTGATTTCATCTTGCAAAATCAGTTCCAAGTCCCAAAGGAAGTGCAGTCAAGTGACAATAGCAGACAAACAGTATTGACTTTGGTAGAGTGCCAGAGTGAAGAAGGGGCACAGTTAGAGCACGTTAAATCCATTATTAATGGTATAAATCAGCAAGAGTCAATCATGCTAGTTGGAAGATATCATAGTGACGCTGACTTCATTCCATCAAAGTGCATCGTTGAACGTGACCAAAAGTACAATGTTACCAAGGTTCGTATTGCAGGAAGAGAAATGTCATATAATACTATCCACTCTGCTAAGGGGCTTGAAGCTGACAATATCATCTTGGTTAATTGCAGTCAGGACGGTAATGGATTCCCCTCAACAGTAAGTGATGACCCAATACTCGGATATGTTCTAAGTAAACCCGAAGCTTTTCCGTTTGCAGAAGAACGCCGTCTTTTCTATGTCGCAATAACGAGAGCAAAGAAACATGCGTATGTACTTTATAAAGATACCTGTCCATCTCCTTTCATTACTGACATTAGAAAAGCTCAGGATGGCAGATCTCCTTCCAAAGATACAATGACATGCCCATGGTGCAGAAATGGGAATCTTCGTTCTATTTCCGAAGGAAGAAACATTAATGGAACCATGTGGCGAGTGTATAGGTGTACAAACTATACGGCTGGTTGTCAGTATTCGTGGGTGGTAAGCTTTAACGATGAGGAAAGTATAACACGCCAATTCAAGGAAATGAATAGGAAATCCAGGCTATATATTTCTGCAAATGACTTGGAGCGATTGAGGCTGGAGAATCCAAATGCTGATTGTGGCGTTACAGCAGCTTTTGCACCGATGCCTCCTTCACCACCCCCTCCTCCTGAACCGAGAATCGCGAATGATATAGATTCTTTAGATGATTTGCCTTTTTAAATTATGTGGATGATCAAAAGGATAAACACTGATTCGTATGCCACAATAATAATAACTTAGAATAGATGATTATAAGTAGACTTGAATATGATAGTTAACAGTTATTCTGATATATATAAGGAAGACTCCTCACTTCGCCCTTATCAACAAAAGGCGAAGAGAGATATTTTTGAGTCTTGGGACAAAGTGGACAATGTAATGTTCCAAATGCCTACAGGCACGGGAAAAACGCGTCTTTTTACCTCACTTATCAATGATATAAACGAATATAGTAAGACTATTAAGGAGCCAGTAAAAATACTGATTATAGCACATCGAACAGAACTAATCAAACAGATTGTTGAAAGATTACAGGAATACAAAGTACCCTGTAGCATGATTGCAGGTCGAGAAAAAAGAAACTACAAATTGCCAGTTCAAGTCGCATCCATACAAACTCTTACACATCCAAACAATATTGATGCTGCCAAAAATCTGAAAGTTCAATTTGTTATCATAGATGAAGCACACCATGCTTTAGCATTGACATACAAGAAGCTATGGGATCTTTATCCTGGTTCGAAGAAACTGGGAGTGACGGCAACTCCGTGGCGGATGAATCATCAAAGTTTTCTTGACCTATTTGATTTCTTGATAACTTCAATGCCCGTAAAAGACTTTATTAGTCAAGGATATCTTTCTCAATACAAATACTATTCCCTAAAGGAGAATAGCTATATTCAGAAGACCATTGACGAAATTAAAATTGATAGATTTGGAGAATATAGTGAACAATCCATGGAAGAAAAAATGGATATCGGCTCAATTCGTGCCCAACTATTAAAGTCCTATTTGTCATTCGCTAAGGGGAAAAAAGGGATTATCTATGCAATTAATATCAAACATGCTAATCACATAGGTCAAGAATACGAAGCTGCTGGTTTTAAAACTGTCAGCATTGATAGCCAGACACCAGCTTCCCAAAGAGATAAATATGTGGATGATTTCAAAAAAGGGGAAATTGACATTATTGTAAATGTTGACATCTTTTCAGAGGGATTTGACTGCCCCGATATAGAATTCATTCAATTGGCTCGTCCCACCAGGTCACTGGTGAAGTACCTCCAGCAAGTAGGAAGAGGGTTACGACCGACAAAAGACAAAGACAATTGCATAATTTTGGATAACGTGGGAATGTATTCCCGCTTTGGTCTTCCTGACGAAATAAGAGATTGGAAAAATTACTTTGTCGGTCAGAAGGTAGAAGTAAATAATACTGTCTCAAGAAATAGAAACAGAGGAGGATATCGTTACGTTGACCTTTCTGAGGGTTCCGAAGCCATGGAACTGATTCAGGAAGAAAGCTCATATTTACTATCAGACAAAAAACAATCTTTAACTATAGAAGATATTAATAAATTAAAACGAGTATTCGAGAAAAAACAGACCAGCTACACATATTTTTGGCTTTTGTCCCTTTTGCATATTTACAAAGAGACCAATTCCACATGGATCAAAGCAGAAGATGTATTAATCAGAATGTTGGCTGAAGCATGGAAGTATGTTTCTTTAGAAGGTGTGCAATTCCGTAGTATTGATAGAATACCTAGTATGTTGAAATTTGTTCAAAATCGATTTAATCTTGATGTCAATGTTAATGAAAAGATTCTATGTGATAGAATTACTAAATGTATGAACTCGGAAAAGTTTTGTCTCCTTTTTTCCGTGTTACGCGAAGTTCCATATAGATTCTTATCGCCCTGGGTTCCTTTTAAAAGTTGTTATGATGTTGAAGAAAAAGCAATGCTTTCAGAGATTAAATGCCTTTATCGTTTTTCTGAGACTTATTGGTATGTCATTGTAAATGATATATGGAAGGAGTACTTATTAGAGAATTATGACGAACTTATTTTATTCTCCGAAATGAATTTAAAAACTCATCTGAAGATATATGCAAGTAGTAGTACATATAAAACATTCTACAGAACAAAATTTAAATCATTAAACCAACTAGCGAAAGCAATACAAGATAGAAAAAACATGCCGGATGTGCAGTTTTTCTGTAGTAAGTATGATCTTCCCCTTAAAAGTAAACTCATCCCTGCTGATATATTGGAAAGAGTACCCGACTCAGGCTACACTATTGAAAGAAACGGCCAAAGATATATAGATGTAAAAGAAGGACAATGGTCGCTTAAATTGTTGGAACAAATTTTTACTAACAAATAATATGACTAGACAACATATAGTATTTCTAACTGGTGCGGGCGTTAGTGCTGAAAGCGGATTGAGTACATTCCGTGGTAAGGATGGCATGTGGACTAACGAAGAGTGGGTTCATCTGGCCAGTACGGATGCTCTATATAATGAGACGCAGAAGTGCCTTGATTTCTATAATTGGAGGCGAAAGAAACTATCAGAAGTTGAGCCGAATGAGGCTCACAAGATGATAGCAGATTTGGAGAAAGAGCATGAAGTGACAGTTATCACACAGAACGTAGATAACCTTCATGAACGTGCTGGCTCTTCACATGTCATTCATCTTCATGGCGAACTGAGCAAGGTCTGCTCAATGGATAATCGCACAACATGCGTTAAGGAATATCCTTTGACAACACCTATTAGAGTTGGAGATAAGGCGGAAGATGGCTCACAGCTACGTCCATACATCGTGATGTTCGGAGAGTATGTTGATAGCATGAATGTAGCACTCGACTATGTGAGCAAGGCAGATATATTTGTTGTCATTGGCACATCGCTGAAGGTTTATCCAGCAGCAGGCTTCATCAACTACGCTCACCATGAGGTGCCCAAGTTTGTGATAGATCCAGGAGAGATGGAACAATGTACGCAGCTTGGTTTTACCCATTTCAAGGCCACTGCCACAGAAGGAATGAAGATGCTTCTGGAGGCATTTAAGGATTTGTAAATAAAGAAGATTATGAAAAAAATAACTGCTGAAAACTTCATTACTGACAATAAGACAAACAAAGTTTTCTTATCGAGTCTGATAGATAAAACAAGCGGTGCGCTTGATGTAGATACACGAACAAAACTGAAATCAAATATAAAAGATTTCTTTCCAGACTGTGAGTTGTTATATAACACAATGGATGTGTGGGCACGTGACTTTATGCCTATTCAGTTGACAGAGGATGTGTTCCTTAGTTATACATACAAGCCAGACTATCTGGAGCCATATCCCAATTGTGTTACTAACTGGCAACTGCATGGGGTACATGCAAAAGAGAACTTTTGTTTCAACACTGTTCATATGCCCATTATTCTTGATGGCGGCAATGTTGTTAAGGCTGTTGTCAACGGGAATCCATGCTTTATCATGTGTGAGAAGATACTGAAGGAAAATAATGTAAGCGAAAAAGCATTTCGCGATTGGTGGATGAGATGGTGGAAAGAGCAGTTTGATGGTACGACAATGGAACTTGTTCTTTTACCTTGGGAAGGTAAGCAGGACAATCCTATCGGTCATGCTGATGGTATGGTACGATACGTGGGAGATAATTGTGTGTTAATGACCAACT